>Ga0233437_1000053_pt1 | contig 278845 bp, 248 predicted proteins | sample SI_122_August201_FD_182714 | JGI IMG/M metagenome (GOLD analysis project Ga0233437, IMG submission 182714) | Seawater microbial communities from Saanich Inlet, British Columbia, Canada - SI_122_August2016_200_MG | ecosystem: Environmental > Aquatic > Marine > Inlet | place: Canada: British...
TCCTGATGATTCCGGAAATGATCTGAAAAGTGGTAAACTTTCCGCCGGAATGGGTGGCAGGTTTAGCCCGGAATTAGTGGCAGGTTTCAACCGGAATGGGTGGCAGGTTTGCGCCAGAATCTACATTCGGTTTTAATATCGGTGATTTAGTTGTTACCATGGCGATTATATTGGCTGTATTTAGTGTTGCGTTTCAAAAGCCCTTAGCCAGTTTTCTTTCCGACGTTTCAGCTTCCTTACAAAATACTTATAAATATGGCGATATAATTAGAATCGGCAAGTATGAAGGGGAGGCCATCGAGAGCGGCTGGCGAGAGTTGAGGATATTACTAAGTAATGGAAAAAATGTAACAATCCCCATCAAGAAAACCCTGGAGTCTCCTGTCGTTAAATCCGGATATCAAGGGAAATCGATGCCAATTGAGATGACCTTCGACATCAACGGCTCGTTATCGCCGGGGGAGGCGAAAAAGATATTAATCGAATCGATTCAGGAAACCGGGGACGAGCAGTCCGATCCGCGAGTTTATCAGGAAAAGGTGCAAAATGAATGTATTCGATATAAGCTAGTATTTACGATTAAAGATTTTAGCCGCCTGAACTCGATTCAGGATAAAATACGTTCCAATGCCTGGTATAAACTACGCCGGAAGGGGTTGATTTTCCCCTTTGGTTCCGCGACCGGACAGACGCCATTTATACCGCGGAAGTCAAAGGAGGAGCGGGTTGCATTAGTTACCGAATTTATAAAAAAAATAGAGGTTTTCTCGCCCCTGTCTACAACCGAGATCAACGATCTGGCCAACGATGCCAAACTACTGACTTACGGAGTGGGAGAAAAACTCTTCAATCAGGGAGATCCCGGCGAATCTTTGTATATTGTCTGCAGCGGTAAAATCTCCATCTGCATCGATTTTTCAACCGAGAACAATGAGATGGAAAGCTGTGAAGTCACTGTTCTGGAGAAAGGGGATATCCTGGGAGAGATTTCCTTGCTGATTGGCGAGCCGCGGAGCGCTTCCGCCGTTATTCTTGAGGAAAGCGAACTGATTTATATCGACAGGGCAGCCTTCAAGAAAATTCTTGTTCGCAATTTGTCGATTCTGGATGCATTGACTAAGATTATGGCGAAACGGCAGGAGAATAATGTGGAAAAAATGAAGGAAAGCGATGGCGCCTCCCAGCAAAAAGAGGACACTTTTTCCTTTTTATCGAAGATCAAACACTTTTTTCAATTATGATTCGCTATTACAGACCGCTTTGGTCCCTGACGGAATACCCGCTCGGAAAAGGATGTTTTAGAGCCGGCGCGGCTTTGAGGCGGCTGTTTGTTATCTGGATTTCTCTCGCTTTCATTTTCCTTTCGGCGAAGAACTCGTCGGCCTTTGATACCGCATGGCATTATCGGGCAAGCGCTGAAGTCGCCAAAGCGGAAAATTTTTCCTCCCATAGCACCAATCTTTTGCATCTGGGAGTATGGGGGCCTGATTTTTTTTATGGTCTCCATGCGGTGAATCGATATTATGAAGATTTAATAATCGAACAATTGAACGAACTTTTAGAGAAAAAGGCGTTTTCACTGATACCGGGAATCAGGGGCGTATTGGCCGATTTCACCAGAACCAATACTAAAAGTAAAGAAAGTACTAAAAACCAAAAATCAGCTAAATTCATGCATTTCGATAATATCGATAACGAACTCAACGCTAACCGTAAATTCCATTTTCTTTTTGCGCGATTACTGGCGAATACTTCTAAATTGATCGGCAATACCTATAAAAACGATACGCTTGATAAAAAAGCAAAACAAAAGATTATTCTGTTCGCGCTGGGCAGTTCCCTCCACATGGTTCAGGATTTTTATGCCCATTCCAATTGGATTCACCATGACTTCGGTTCTTTTGGCAAAAAGTTTTTAATCGCCGAAGGCAGAACCCCAACTTATTTTGAAGCCGTCAATCACTATGGGATGAAAGACGCGATAACGCCGAATTTTCCTTTTCTTGTGGAAAGCGGAATCCACGATTTTACGAACCTTGGCGGTTACTTGCCGGTGACAAAAAATAATATCCCCAAGACGCATACGCATTTATGTCATGACAACACCCAATTGGCTGAAGGAAAACGGAAACTGGCCCGGTTTCATACCCAGGGTGCTGTCTCTGGACTGGATTCGGAGGAAAAACACCAGCAACTCGCTGTTATCACCGCTTTTGCCGGAAGTATCGAATGGGTTGAACTTCTTTCTGAGGAACCGCTAGTCGGCGAAGCCATTCGGTTTAGCGGCAATGCTGCCGGCAATTCATTTTTCCTGAAAACCCCGGCCCAAAAGAACGTTGAAGGCATGAAACGCTCTGCCTGTATGCTATCTAAGTGGGATGGCCCTGAACCAACAGAAAGGGAGGCAAAAGTCTGCCGGAAATATCGACTCTCAATCTGCAATATGCTGTTAAGTTGGACCCGTGGTTCCAAGGAGGGGCTATTACCGAGCGTGACGAATACTATATGGAAACAGTATATCGACGCGAATATTATCGACAAATTGACGCGGGGATGGGGAAGCCCCAAAAATGGAAAATACGATTTCTCGTTAATGGAGAGTTACTAGAAAACTGCCCGGGGGGACAACCGTACCGGGAGTGCCTGGCAGTTGGCATGTGTTCGTAATTATTGGGGGCATATGCTACGATTAGAGGCCCCTGGGGTTTTGCACCATGGTAACCGGTACCGACGTATTCTGACACCGGTTTGCCGATCCTCTCAATTTTCAGAACCATTAAGGATGAGAAATGACTCATGCGAACAGACCATTCGGCGGAACCATCGGCCGGACCTTTAAAGAATCGACCCCCTGGTGGCCTGAGCATCGGCGCCTGAAAGACAGATCGCCCAACATCCTTTTTGTCGTCCTGGATGATGTCGGGTTTTCCGATCTGGGGTGTTACGGCTCCGAGGTCGAAACACCCCATATCGACGCGCTGGCTTGCCGGGGACTTCGATATACCAATTTTCACGTAACCCCGATGTGCTCTCCCACCCGCGCCAGCCTGCTCACCGGGCGTAATTCCCATGCGGTGGGCATGGGTGCCATTGCCGAATGGTCCTGCGGCTTTCCGGGATACGAAGGGCAAATCACCCACCGGGCAGCCACACTGGCGGAAATTCTTCGCGACCAGGGCTACAACACCATGTGTGTGGGAAAATGGCACCTGACGCCTCTGGAAGCCATGAATGCAGCCGGGCCCATGGACCAATGGCCCACCGGCCGGGGATTTGAACGCTGGTATGGATTTCACGGGGCGCTCGGCGATCAGTGGTACCCGGAAATGTTTGAAGACAACCATGTGGTAGACGCGCCATTAAAAACGGGCGCCCATCTCAGTGAGATGCTGGCAGACCGCACCATCCAGAATATTAAGGACCAGAATTCCATATCCCCGGATCGACCCTTTTTCATGTACCTGGCATTCGGAGCCTGCCACTGGCCCCATCATGTCCCGGCATCCTATCTCAACAAATACAAGGGCCGCTATGCCGATGGCTGGGATGTCATCCGTCAGGCGCGCTACCGCCGCCAGAAAGAACTGGAGATCATTTCAGAAACCACCGAACTGGCGCCGAGAAATCCCGGAGTACCGGACTGGAAATCGTTGAAAAAAGACCAACAGCGGTTTGCTGCCAGACTCATGGAGGCCTATGCGGGATTTCTGGAGCACACCGACGCCCAGATTGGGCGTGTGCTGAATTTTTTAAAGGACGCCGCGTTATTCGACAACACGCTGGTCGTGGTCATTTCCGATAACGGCGCCACCGCAGAAGGGGGTGAAACCGGCTCGGTCAATCACCGCCGACATGTCTTTATCGAGCGGGAGACGATGGCTGACCGCGTGGCCGGAATGGATACCATCGGCAGTGAATTCGCATCCAACTGTTATCCCGAAGGCTGGGCCCAGGTGAGCAATACGCCCTTGAAATGGTACAAAAAAGATACCCACGGCGGCGGGGTGGTGGCGCCGATAATTTTCCACTGGCCCACCACCCTACAGACCAAAGGATCCATCAGAAGACAATACCATCATGTCGTGGATGTCATGCCCACCATCTTAGACCTGTTGGGGATCGATTCACCGTCTGAATTCGACGGCATCAAACAGCTCCCCGTCGACGGGACCAGCATGCGCTACACCTTTGACCAGACGACGGCCACCACCCGCAGGCAGACCCAATACTACGAAATTCTGGGCGACCGGGCGATCTGGCACAGAGGATGGAAAGCGGTGGCCCGGCACGAGAAAGGAACGGACTTTGAGACCGATCGCTGGGAGCTCTATCACACCGACCAGGATTTTTCCGAGTGCAATGACTTGGCGGAAAAAGAGCCTGAAAAGCTTCGAGAACTCATTGAGATGTGGTGGGCCGAAGCAGAAAAGAACAACGTACTGCCCCTGGACGACCGGGAATGGGATCGTTTTGTGGCCATAAATGAAAAAAATCTGAGACTCGATTATTCGTTTCATCAGGATATGGCCCGGATCGATCGTTTGAGCGGCCCGGACATCACCGACCGGTCGTTTCAGATCATGGCGGAATTGGACATCCCGAAAGAGCGTGCCGGGGGCGTCATCCTTGCATACGGTGGCTGCGGTGCCGGTTACGTGCTCTATGTGCTGAACGCGCATCTGGTTTTCGAGTATGTGCTCACCGAAAAAACACGGTACGTGATCCATTCCCGAGACACCCTTTCCCCGGGGCCGGTACAGATCGATTACCGGTTCAAAAGAACCGGCAGCCGGCAGGGCATCGGCACGTTATGGATCGATGGCAATGAGACCGGAGCCGTGGAAATGCCAAAAACATGGGGAATCCATTCAATAACCGGGGGTCTTCGTTGCGGACGCGATACCGGCTCACCGGTCAGCGACGCCTACCCGCGACCGTTTCATTTCAATGGTGATATCAGGCGGGTTCGGTTTGCCCTGGAAGATGACGGCCAATACGATCCTTCAGCCACCTATACCAGTGCTTTGAGAGAAGAATAGCAAATCCTCCGATCCCCCGCCCCCCCGGGAGTGCCGTGGGGCACTGAATACGGTCGTCTACCGGCAGAGACTGAAACGTAAGGGTGTTTTGGCGATTGTGCGGAAACCGTTCCACATCATGATCAAGCCTTCGGGCGCAGGCTGTAACATGGCCTGCGACTACTGCTACTACCTTGTCAAGAGGCGGCTTTACGGCCACAAAGCCTCAACGCGCATGGACAACCGGGTTCTCCGGGAGTTCACCCGTCAGTACATTCAAACCCAGAACGGACATGAGATCCTTTTTTCCTGGCAGGGAGGAGAACCCACCCTGATGGGAATTGATTTTTTCCGGCAGGCCCTTTCCTGCCAGGAGGCTTTCAAGCGGCCCGGCCAGACCATCGTCAATTCGATTCAAACCAATGGCATGCTGCTTGATGACGATTGGTGCGCCTTTTTAGAAGAAAACAATTTTCTGGTCGGTCTGAGTATGGACGGCCCTCCGGAGATCCACAACATATTCCGGCGAACCATGAACAAGGCGCCCACTTTTAACCGGGTATATGATTCTTTGCAGCGTTTGAAACGGTATGGGGTTGAATTTAATATCCTGTGTGTCGTGAGTCGGGCCAATGTGGAAAAAGCCCGGGAAGCCTACCGGTTTTTTACTGAAGAAGGGGCACGGTTTATCCAGTTCATCCCGGCTGCCGTGCACCCCCCGGTCATGAACGATACCTTCGGCATCACGGCAAAGGAATGGGGAAATTTTCTATGCGACGTTTTTGACCAATGGGTGTGTCAAGATGTCGGCAGGATTTTTGTAATGAACTTCGAGGCGACCCTGGCCGGATGGTGCGGCGTCGAGCAATCCATATGCGTCTACAAACCCAACTGCGGGCAGACGCTGGTCTTGGAACACAACGGTGACGTCTACGCGTGTGATTTTTTTGTGAATCCGGCGCACAGACTCGGAAACATTATGCAAACCGGCCTTTCCTCACTTGCCGACTCGCCCTCGCAGGCCGCTTTCGGGGATCTAAAATCCGAGACCCTGCCCGATACCTGCCGCTCATGCGCGTCACTGTTTATCTGTAACGGCGGATGCCCTGCCGATCGAATCCCGACAGGGAAAAATAATAAGGCCCCAAAGAACTATTTCTGCGATGGATACAGGCTGTTTTTCAGGCACGTCACACCATATATGGATAAAATGGTCTCCATGATTAAAAACAATATTTCAGTCGATCAGGTGATGGCGCCATGACAGAAATTGACTCCCGGTTCAAAGTCCGGGAACAACCCGACATGAAAATATTAGGGACATTTATCCATCGGGAGCGTCCACGCGTCTGGCCTTCGTGTTAGAGCGTTTCGAGGGGGGGGAGGCCAAGCTCGGTCGTGATATGTCCAAACCACTCGATGACTTCCTTGTGGAGTGGAATTCCGTGTGCCAGCCGCTCCCGGTTTTCCTCGTATTCCAACATCCCAGGATATATGACACGCTCATGGTCTTCGGCCGGAGGCGTATTGCGCAGCGACTGGAGCATCAGGTCCATATTTTCTTTAAAGGTGTCAGCCTCGGTAAATGCGTCGATGTTATAGGCGGCAAAATAATGTTTGAAACCGGTACGAGGGTCAAGGACGTTTGGAAGCGTGCCCGAGAGGAGGGAACAGAGGATTTCCACCATCAATCCGAGCCCTAATCCCTTGTGTGAACCCAGTTCGCGGGTGGCACCCAGCGGCAAAAGAAAATACTGCCCGCGTTCCAGCGGCGTGGACTCGTCCATGACCGGGTTGCCGGCTTTGTCGGTAACCCAGCCGGGAAGGAGGTTCACCCCCATGCGGGCGGCCAGTCTGACTTTGTTATTGGCAATCGAACAGGTGGTGGCATCAAACAACACCGGCGGCTCGTTTTTCGCAGGGGCGGCAATGGCCAGCGGGTTGGTGCCCAGGCGGGGTTCAGCGCCGAAAGTGGGAACCACGCTCGGCTTAGTGGCGGACATACACATCCCGATCATATCTTCCTGCGCTGCCAGCATGGCATGATAGCCGATGGCGCCGGCATGGCGGCTGTTGTTCATGGTGACGATCCCGACACCCACCTGCCGTGCTTTGTCCATAGCAATGCGCATCGCTTTCGGCCCTAAAATGGTGCCTAAACCGCGATCTGCATCAATTGTGGCAGTGCTCGGCGATTCTTTCACGATGCGCCAGTCCGGCCGTGCATTGATGCTGCCGTCTTGATAGCCTTTCACATAGGCTCGCAACATATTCGACACCCCGTGGGTGTCAACACCGCGCAAATCCGTCGTCACTAAAACATCCGCCCCAATCGAGGCGTCTTCCGGTGTCAGATTCATTTGCTCGAAGATAGCGGCCACGGTACGGTGCAGTACTGTGTCCGATACATGTACTTGGTCAGCAGCAGGAACTTTGAATATATCCAGCATAAAAGGGTTCTCCTCCAGTTTCTGCGCCCGTATTGGGCGGCACCCCACGGGGAATTAAACATAACAGCAGTATGGTTTCAATGAAGGACATCGTAATCTTCTTCATAATGGGAAACAAAAAGGGACGCCACCAGTTGGCGGCCAGTTGCGTTGAGGTGATAAGAGGTCCCTTTTTTTTGTGTAGAAGGTAGGTGATTTCGCCTTATGCGTCAAGGGTAAAGTCGACCCATTATGTCTAGAACTTCACCCCTTGGCATACAGCCTTTTAGATACGGTATTGTCAAATTGTTATGATTTTTTTAACGAAATTATGACTTTTGTGCACTCTAAAAAGAATTGATTTTTCAGAAATACCTTACCCATGGTCTCTCAAAAAAAAGATGTGAACTGTTATTAATATTGTCATATCAACCATTTAGCTATTTTTGTGGGGGTTATGGAGAAGGCGTGAAGGGGGGAGCTGAAAACATGGCATAAAAATTGCTTTTTTTCGAAGTGTCCATTTTCTATTTTTCATAATAATTATAGTAGCAAATATCGAAAAGTGGAATAAGAATTAGAAGAAAGACAAATGACTTACAGTTTCTTTTATCGGGCCGGTTTTTTTTAACTGACGGGGTGCAGCAAATAATGAATGACAATAACAGCATAGATACGGATAGAAGGGTTGAGTCCCGCGCATTACCTGATCAGATTCATAGCGTTCAATTCACAAAGCAGGGCCTTGATATGACCTATCAGTTCAAAATAAGGAATATTTCTACAAAGGGGATGTGCATTCTGGTTCGACAGGGCTCTCAAGTAATAAGCCATCTAAAGGTTGGTGATATCCTGGATATGAAATACTATCCAGAAGAAGGAAAAGGCGCTATCGATCAATCAAAAACAGAGATTATCCACATCTCAAAAGGAAAACCCGGATGGTTTGAAGGGCATTGTCTGGTAGGTTTATCGATACTCAAAACATAATTTATTCCTGCTCCCATCGCTTATATTTTGTGTACCGGATATAGTCGTTTTTATCCCCGGCAGATCTTCTGATAACCCATCGTGAGTGGAAAGGATATTGGTCGCTATGAAAAATAACAAGAGATTAAACTCCTTTCTGGGAGAAGGCACTCAGGTAGAAGGAAAGCTGAAATTTGAGGGTGCGCTTCGAATCGATGGCCGTTTCAAGGGAGAAATTTCCTCCACCGGCTCTCTTTCCGTAGGGGAAAAAGCGGTTATCGAAGCTGATATTCATGCCGCAAGCGTTCTAAGCAGCGGAGAAATAAAGGGATCTGTCTATGCAGATGAAGTCATTGAGATTGTCGGTCCCGGAAAGATGCATGGTAATATTGAAGCACCGAATATTGTGACACATCCAGGAGTATTCTTTAAAGGAAATTGTGATACGCGTATGCCGAACAATAAGGTTGACGGCATACCGGTCTGTCCCGCTCCTAAATTTACAGATAAAAGAGGGTAACCTCAAAATAGCTGCCCCCCCCTTGCCTTCACCTGCCATCCGCCTCCGTCCCCGGTGGCGGGAGCCATCATAGACAGGCCTTATAGGTTCCGTTTCTTGAGAGTAAAGATGTCATGTCTGCTATTGACTCATGAGAGGGAAAATGGGTACAGTATGCCACGCCCGCCTAAAGCTTTAAGGATATGGCAGAAAAATTCAAGAACCGGATAGGGAAGATACTGGATCCTATGAATAAGGGGCAAAGGCAGATTTGACCCCTTATGAAGGGAGTTTTGATGAAAGCCGTTACCGCTCAAGCCAAAATACTGAAAAAGGAAGGAGTCAAGTTTGTCACCGGTTTTCCCATGAACCGCCTGCTCGAGGCTCTTGCCATCGAAGACATCCGGTTTATCAAATTTCGCACCGAACGTGTGGCCGTAAACGTCGCGGACGGCTACAGCCGGGCGACCTTTGGAGAGGACATCGGCGTGTGCGTGGTTCAGCATGGACCGGGCATCGAGAATTCGTTTTCCGGCGTCTCCCATGCCTTTGCCGATTCAGTGCCGATCCTGGTCCTGCCCGGGGGTGCGCGCAGGCCGGAGTACGGCGTGGTCACCGATTTCAATATGAAACCCTGCTATCGCGAAATTACCAAATACGTGGATACCATCGACCACCCCGGGCGCACGATGGAGATCATGCGGCGTGCCTATACCCAGTTGCGGATGGGACGGCCCGGTCCAGTGGTCATCGAAATGCCGCTGTGGGTGGTCAACGAAGATATCGGTGAGACCGGGTTCGACTATGCACCGGTCAAACGCGCCAAAACCGGCGGCGACCCCGATGATGTCCGGGAGGTGGTCAGGATGCTGATGGCTGCCAAAGCCCCGGTCATCCGAGCCGGTCAGGGGGTGCTCTACGCACAGGCATGGGACGAACTGCAGGAGTTTGCCGAACTGCTGGCAATTCCGGTTTACACCAGCATGAACGGAAAAAGCGCCTTTGTGGAAACCCACCCCCTGTCATTGGGATGCGGCGCCCGGACCAACACCAAGCAATCGATGGCCTTTGCCAAACGGGCCGACGTGATCTTTGCCATCGGGTCCAGCTGCACCAACGAAACCTTTACGAGCCCCATTCCGGCGGGGAAGGTCCTAATCCAGACCACCATCGATGAACGGGATATAAACAAAAGCTTTCCGGTTGAACAGGCCATCATCGGCGATGCAAAGATCGTTTTAAGACAGCTCATCGCCGAGGCCAAAACCCAGCTCGGTTCGACCCAGAAGCGGGACGCCGACGCGGTTATCCGGGAAATCCAGACACTCCGGGAAGAATTCATGAAAGAGTGGGGGCCGCGACTCGACTCGGATGAAACCCCCATCAGCCCCTACCGGGTGATCCGGGATCTCCAGAAGGCCCTCGATCCGAAACAGACCATTGCGACCCACGATTCGGGCAACCCCAGGGACCAAATGGTCCCGTTTTGGGAAACCGTTACTCCCGGAGGGTATATCGGCTGGGGCAAATCGACCACCCTCGGCCAGGGTCTTGGGCTGGCCATGGGGGCAAAGCTCGCAAACCCGGACAAAACCTGTGTCTGGGTCGGCGGCGATGCTGCCATCGGTATGGTGGGTATGGATCTTGAAACAGCGGCACGGGAAAACATTCCCATCCTGGTGGTGGTTTTAAACAACAGTGTCCTGGGGCATTATCGGGAAATGTTTCCGGTGGCCTCGGAAAAATACGATCTGAACGTATTGACCGGGGATTATCCAAAGTTTGCCGATGCATTGGGTGCCGGTTTTTCAGCAAATGTGACCGAACCCGGGCAAATAATTCCAACGGTTCAGGCTGCCGTAGAATCCATGGCCTCCGGAAAACCTGCCCTGATTAACATCGTTACCTCAGAAGATGCCGTGTTTCCCATGTATCACAATGCGTGGTAACCGGTTCCGGCGTTTTCTGACATCTGTTTACCGATGTCAAGGAAAAGGGAAGATGGCACCATCCGGTCGAGGGCTGGGTAGACAAGTATGAATTATTTTTTGCTCTGTCCTGCAAGAGGCACCAATATCTGAGGAGATCTGGGGGATTACGATGAAGCGAATGTTTCTATGTTTTATTTTCTGTATATTTGTCATAGCTGCATGTAACACAAAAGATGAACCAACCATCCAGATGTACGTCAAAGTTATCGATGGTCAAGGCAAGGCGTTGGAAAATGCCACCGTCGTAATGGGAAACCAGGCCGGTGAGATGGCATCTTTTTTATCTACCGACGCGGCTGGTGAAGCCTATTTCGATGCGGCACCGTCAAACGCCACCGTAACCGCCGCCTTCAGTTGCGATTCCCCTTACTCAGACAGTACTTACCACTATGTCGACATCGCCTCCGGAGTCAATGTCTCAGCCGTTACCCTGACACTGGGAACCTGCGACCAAAGCGTTCAGCAAGTAAATATCAACGTCACCGATCAAGTGGCCGGCATCACCAGCTCCGAAGTTACGCTCGGTCCGATTACCTACAGTGGGCCTACCGCTACCATGTACATTTATGAGTTACAGGATGATGGCAATATTTCAGTTTTTGCCAGCGGCTTTGATGATGCCGGTAATATCAAGGGGTATGGGTTCGCCCTCGATCAACCGGCTGTTGACGGCAGTCTCATCGAGGTTTCCATTGACCGGACAGATCTTATGCAGAATACTCATTTTTTCGGAAATGCCCCGTCAAACACCGTCTCCTACTATGCCGTTGCCGCACTGCTCCGCAAACATTCCTCAACCAATCTGTCGTTTAACTTTATTTCGGGCACGGCACCGGTACCCGCTTCGATGACCACCTACTCCACTGCCGGCTTTGCCGACAACAACATGTTCGCCGCCGCGGTCAGCATTGATCAGGACGGCGACGGTAACGCCGACGCGGATATCGGTTTAACCCGCTATCTTAAAAACGTATCCGACCAGTACTTCGATTTCAGCCCGGCACCCCTGGTACCCGGCAACCTGACCTTCAGCCCGGGTGAAGCCGGCCGGCCGATTATCTACTGGTCAAATAACGATTCCAGCTCAACGATGCAAAAGCTTACACTAAGATACAGTTCAACCTCACCAGAGAGGATCTTTTTCTACTACATAACGGTGCCGGCCACTGCCGGAGGCATTGTTTTTCCGGAGCTTCCCGTTACATTGGCAGCTTTTCGTCCCGGAGCATACAGCAATCTTGCATTGGAGACCGTAAAGTTCGAAGGGTCGACAAGCTATGATGACTACCTGAAAGCGATTGACAACAATAACGGTCGTTTCTATGAGGAAGCGGCGTTGAGCAGCTACCATTACACAAGAATTTCACGCGTTCCGTAATCCGGCAGAAATATGAGAGGTAACGGCGTCTCCTATGTTTTGGTTGAATAGTCCGTCGCCCGTTTGGTGCCGGGTGGGACCTGGGGCCACCAGGTGTAATCCTTTTCAGGATCGATACCGAGCTCTTGATAAACGGTTTTCAGGCTCTCTTTCAGGCGAACTTCCCGCAAATTCCGGTATTGGTTCCCGCCCCTGCTGTCGATTCCGACGCTTAACGGGCCAAAATTTTCCATCTCAAACTCCCACACCGAATCGGCCATACCGAATTCTTCCCAATAGTTCGCCCGAACCCTTTTTACCTGAGAGCCATAAAGGGCGGCACATCCGCCGATGGCCAGCAGGAAGACACCGCCTTCGCTTTTCAGGGCCTCGACTGCGCCCTTAAACAGATTGCCCTTGCCGATGATCATGTTGATGCCGTATTGTTGGATCAACGACGGGATGAAAGGAGAAAACCGCGAACTGGATGTCGCTCCGATATCGACGGCCTCCCAGCGGTTCTCACCGATTGTCTTTATGACCGGCCCGCAATGGAATGCGGCGCTGGCTTTCAGATCGAAGGGCAATTCCAGGCCCTTTGACGCATAATCCTCGATTCTTCGGTGGGAACGGTCTCTGAGTGTAAAAATTCTTCCCGTGAGGTAAACGATATCTCCGACCGACAGTTCATCAATCTGCTCTCTTCCGACCGGTAGTGTTAAGTTTAAGACTTTCATTTAACGTTCCTCGTTTTATGGCTGATCGTTGATTTCAGGATGCGTCAGGTAGTAAATGGTCGAATCATCCATGACGCGTGCTTTTGAGTATCTTGAAGACCAGCAGTAGAAAGAGACGGCCACCGATGCACCGGCCGTGTGGCCCCCGGCAATATTCATGTGAACGGCCAGACAGCTGGTATCTCCGCCCACACCCATGGGGCCGATGCCGAGCCGATTGACGCTCTTATAAAGGGTCTCCTCCAGTTCGGCGACGTCGCTGTCCGGGTGCCTTGAATTTAACGGGGTGCGAAAGATCGCCTTACGGGCCATCAGCTCCGTCGATTCCCGGCCGTACCCCCCGACACCGACGCCGATGATCACCGGGGTGCAGCTTTCGCCGCCGGCCATGGATACCGAGTCGAGAACAATCTTAAGAATGGCTTCCCTGCGGTTGACTCCCGGATAGGGGTGGACGCACTGCCATTTGGCTTCTCCACCGCCACCGCGGGGTACCGCCAGAATTTCGATATAATCTTTTTCATAATCCCAGTCATAGAATATGGGGGGAATTCCCCAGCCGACATTGGTTTCACTCACCTCTCGGGTCAGCGGGTGGCTGACCTGCTGCCGCAGTGGAACATCGGCGGTGGCCCTGGCCGTGGCCCGATCGATGGCTGCGCGCATGTCGCCGTCGATGCACACCTTGGATCCCATGGTGATATAATACATCGCTATTCCCGTATCCTGGCAAAGGGGCACGTTGCGGGTCCGGGCAACATCGATATTGTCGAGCATGGCCTTAAAGTGTATTTTGGCCAGCGGATCCGTCTCTTTCCGGTGGGCGTCTGAGATGGTTTTTTCAACCTCCGGCGGAAGGTGTACGGAGGCGTGGCAGATCAGTTTGTAGCAAACTTCTTCGATGGTTTCGGCCTTTATGGTCTTCACATTGCACCTCGTCTGTTCAAAAACGGATTAGATAATTCTCTTGTCTTTCTGGGCCTCCTGGTAGAGCTGCTTCAACTCGTCCGGGTTCATGGCGACCAGTCTGCTCAACTCCTCTTCGTATGTTCCACTTTCAATCTCTTCGATCCGCGGCAAAACATCGACAAACGGTTTTTTGATGTGGCGGCCGTCCAGCCGCCTGCAGAGCAGGAAGTAAAGGTAGGGGGCAAGCCCCGCCGGGCATCGGGCGGCACAAAGCCCGCACATGGTGCAACCGGTGGAACGTATGGAAACCGCCTCGATGTCGCTTTTTAAAATTTCGGAAATGCCGTTCATGACATCGATCTCCATGGGGCAGGTTTCCGTGCAGGCGTTGCAGCCCATACATCGGGTGATGTCGGGGTACAATGCGCGAACCTGCTCAACCGAGGCCTCCAGCAGATCGAGCCGATATTGCGCCTTATTGACCGGGAAAAAAGGGATCTGGAGCAGCTGCATGTTTTCCAGGACCCTGCTCTGGCAGGCCAGTCCCGTCATCAATTCAGACCGACCCGGCATCCGGTACACCACCGAACAGGCACCACATACACCTCCCCGGCAGCCGCATCCACGGACGAATTGATAGCCTGAAAATTCCATCGCCTGCATGATGGTGGCTTCGCCGGGTACGAAATAGGATTTATTCATAATAGATATTTTTACCAGGTCGTCTCTATTCATCGCAGTTGTCATCTATGCCTTCCCCTTGATTGTCTTTCCGCATTCGCCCGCATAGTTCACCTCGTCCCATGTGTAGACGCGGCGCATGGGTCGCTCCTGCGTGGCTTGCTCGTGGGCATGTGCGGTCAACCCCGCTCCCCGGGCCAGAAAGAAAAACGCTTTTCCGAGGCGCCAGTCGATTCCGATGTCCGAGATCACCGCAGCAATTGCCCCGTCTACGTTCAATGGCAATGACCGTTTGGTGGCCTCATGCAAAGCGGTTTCGATGCCCTTGGCCAATTCGATATGATCGGCCGGGATGCCGTAGGTTTTTGCCAGCTCAAAAATTTTCCCGACCCGGGGATCGACCGGCTGGTGGATGCCGTGCCCGTAGCCCATGATGCGTTCTTTTTTTGGCATGTTCGGTTCTCCCGGATGACGATAAAGGTTTACTGGTTATAGGTTGGCAGGGCCCGTTCGAAACGGTAATCGGGAAAAAGGAGCGGCGATGTTTTACCGGTATTCAATCCACTCGAACGGATCCTGGCGTTATATTCAGATACATGGGTCAGGGTGAGTTTACCGACCTCTGTTTGTGGAAATATCTTTCCGGCCTCTATTCCGGCACGCCTGCCGAACACAAAAATATCGGTGAGCGAGTTTCCACCCAGGCGATTTTTTCCATGCACGCCGCCGGCTGCTTCTCCGACCACATACAGACCCGGAATTTTCGTTTTCCCGAACGCGTCTGTGACCACACCCCCGTTCTGGTAGTGCTGGGAAGGGTAGACGAGGATCGGTTCTTTTGAAAAATCGATATCGTATTGGGCGAAGCGGTGGTGCAGATGTTTGAAATAGTTTCTGATAAACCCTTTGCCGTTCCGGATATCGATCACCGGGGTGTCCAGCCAGATGCCGTGATTGCCGATGGGGGTTTCAATGCCGTTGCCCCTGTCTGATACCTCCCGGATGATGGCAGAGGCCACGGAATCTCTTGTTTCAAGCTCGTTTATAAACCGTTGCCCGTTTGCATTGACCAGTTGGGCGCCCTTTGCCCGGGAGGTTTCACTCACCAGCAGGCCGATCACCTGGGCGGGAAAACAGGTTCCGGTCGGGTGGAATTGAATCGAATCGATATAGAGCAGTTCCGCACCTGCCCGGTAAGCCATCACAAGGCCGTCTGCTGTGGCGCCATAATGGTTTGTCGTGGGAAATCCCTGGACATGGATTCTGCCGAGACCGCCGGTGGCCAGGATGACGACTTTGGCCTTGACCAGGACCATCTGCCGGGTGTCGGCATTCATACAAACGGCTCCGGCACACCGCCCGGCCTCGTCCATGATCAATTCGATTGCCGGGTTGTGCTCGATGACGTCGATCTCCTGGTTCAGGACTTCGTCACGAAGGATCTGCATGATGGACATACCGGTATAATCACCGACCGCATGCCCCCTGGGGCGGGTGTGACCACCGGCGATGTGCCGTTTCATAAAGTTTCCGTCCCTGTTTTTGTAGAACGGGACGCCCAATTTTTCAAGCCACTGAATGATCAGGGGAGAGTCTTCAACCAGCGATCGCACCATGGCCGGCGAGTTGGTAAACCCGCCGCCACCCATGGTATCGATGAAGTGGCGTGCCGGTGAATCGCCCTTGGAGGTGCAGGCATTGATTCCGCCTTCGGCCATAATCGTGTTGGAATCGCCGAATCGGAGCTTTGTGGCGATCATTACCCTTGCACCGGCGCTTTTAGCAAAAAGTGCTGCCGTTGCACCGCCGCCGCCGCCGCCGATGACCAGCACATCAACGTCGTGATGGACATCGCTCAAGTCCATGGTCTCCGGGGAGAGCATACTCTCCGAGGCCAGTAGCTCGACCAGCTCCCTAGAAGCCGGTTGTCCCTGGTTTACACCGATCGGTATTTCCGCCTTGATACCGGGACGATAGTCCGGATGGCAGGACTCGAGCAGTTTCATCTTCTCGTCCAGTGTCAGCAAGGAAATCTCCTGCTCCAGTCGCTGCTGCCGGCTCGCTTCCAGTTTCCTCAAGGATTCCATCATCATTGGTGGGTAGGGCATATCATCAACTCCAGTCAGGTGGTGTTGTATTGTACAACATATGGGAATCGGTTATTGCCTGAATGGTATAAGGCAGAAAAGGTCTACAGGTCAAGGGAGAGGGGGCTTTCCCGACCATTTAAATACACTGCCGAGATGGTTGCCTTCGGCTAATATTTATGCCAATGATATTCATCTTTAAAAGGAGGAACTTTCTATGGAACCATCAACAGAGTTGAAGGCGCTTTATCTTCGAAGCTGCGAGGCCCAATCGAATGGAGACTATGCTTTTTTCGAACGCTACTTCTCTAAAGAAGACGGCGTACTCGCAATCGGTACGGATCCTGCGGAGTGGTGGTCCGGCTATGACACCATCACCAGGGTGTTTGAGGCCCAGCTGAAGGAAACGGATGGAATTCGGGTCATCCCGGACACTCCCCTGGCCTATTGCCACGGTTCGGTCGGGTGGGTGGCGGGTCGACCCACACTCAAACTCCCGGATGGCACGGAAATGACGGTCCGATTGACCACGGTCTATAAGAAGGAGAAGGATGACTGGAAGATCGTTCAGTGGCATTTTTCGACGGGAATTCCAAACGAGGAATTGATTGACGAGACGCTGACGACCTAAATAGGCGGCCGGGACAGGTCTTTCCTGGTGAATTCAGGGCATTGATCTGCCCATGGGAATGGGGATTTAGATGATGAAAAAATTTAAATTTAAAAAAATTGATGCATTTGCAACTCAGAAATCCGATGGGAATCCGGCCGGCATGGTCTATTTAAACGCTTTTGACGACATCACCGCCGAAGAGATGCTCAGAATTGCCAAGGAGTTAAAAGGGTTTGTCAGCGAGGTGGGTTATGCAACCAGGATAGACGATACCACATTTGATCTGAAGTATTATTCTTCTGAGCGAGAAGTCGAGTTCTGCGGTCATGCCACCGTTGCAATCATGTATGATCTGATCAAAAACAGCGATGATTTAAAAAACAAGAAACAGATAAATATTATAACCTGTAAAGGGAACCTGACAGTTGAAAACAGAATCGGCAGTGAAGATGCCGTATTCATCACGGCACCTGTACCGGTTTTTTCGCCAAACGAGATAGATGCCGAGCGTATTGCAAAGGCATTGAGAATCGATTCGGCTGAAATAGATCATGATCCCCCTGTCTCTGTTGTAAATGCCGGTCTTGAGACGCTGATTGTACCGATAAAAAGCTTAAATGGGATTCTTTCAATATCACCGGATCTGGATGAATTGAAGGGGTTTTGCATCGAAAACGCCATTGATATCATAACGGTATTTACAGATGAGGTAGGGGATAAGGAAAACAGCTATCGGACCCGGGTGTTCGCGCCGACTTTCGGGTATCTTGAAGATCCGGCCACCGGTTCAGGAAATTCCGCATTTGGCTGTTATCTTTTGAAAAACAGAATATGGGATGGTTCCTTTCTGTCATTGGAGCAGAATGGGAACCTGGAGAACCCGAATATCATAAAATTGATGGCCAAAGACACCGAAGGCGACAGGCCCCGGGTTGTTTTCGGTGGCGGCGCAATCGTAAGAATAGAAGGGGAATATATTTTACAGTAACACGAGAGGTGTTCCATGCGGTATGTAAAACCTGAACTGAGGTCCCTGACAGGCGGGCCGACCGGATACTGTGTGGATGGAGATTCGGCAGCAAAGGTTCCAGAATGCACCAATGGTCCGGGAATTTCATATCCTTATTGCACTGCTGGGCAAACGGCTGCAGAGAGATGTGAAAATGGAGAAGTTGCTGGTGACGGAATTAATAAAGTGTGGGAACCCCCCGACTGCCGTGCCGGTATGAACGCTGATGGGATAGATTGTGTGTCTGGTACTGGTGTGACGTGACAACACGGCAGGCCATTTTACCGGACGGCGTTTTCGAGTTCGGCTCGGATGCGGCTCATCTTTTTTCTTAGCAGCGTTACGCCGGTCTCGGATATACCCCTGCTGTTGATTCGAAAGCCAGGGTCCATGGGGGTTGTCAGTACGGCGTGTTCCGTCAGAAGATCAAAAAGGGTTGCTGCCGGTATCGGGTCTCCCTTACGATCGGTATCGCCAAAGGTGATCACCGGTCCGATGGAGGTTTCCAAAGACGCTCCCCGATACGCACCATAAACCGGGTGGAATCCGTTTTCGGTAAAAATCCGCTTTACCTGTTCGGATATATCGAACATGCCGGCCAGCTGGTTTTTTAAAAGGCGCGGATTCTCAAATGCCACCTTTTTCAGCAATGATGCAAACCAGCGCTGATGGGCCGACGGCACGTTGCCCGCAAAGGCTGAAAATTTCTCCGGGTCCAGGGCCTCGGTGAGAACCGCGCCCCCGACCCTGTGCTTTCCGAGCAGCAGTTTCAGGGCCGTGACACATGATACGGCGTACCGGCAATGGTCCAGGACCGTGGTCTGTCCCTCCTTTTCATAGTGAAGAAAGTAGGCGCCGTCTTCTAAAATCCATATCTTTCTTTTATTACTCAGTTTCCCAAGCCCGGCCAAAAAGAAATCCGGATACATGATCCCGGCCGGATTATTTGGGTTGGTCAATATGATGCAGCCGATCCGGTGTCTGTCGCAGGCCGTTTCGATGTGCTGAAGCGTTTCCGACCAGGGTTCATTGAAGTGTTTAAGGAAAAAGATTCTTGATGATTCGAAAACAGATTTTCCCATATCGATTAACGGCTGGTAGGTGGGGACCAGATAGAGTATATTCCGGTCATCTTCCTTGTTGAAATAGTACAGGCCAGCGTTTATCCCGTCGCGGCAGCCTCCCGTGATGCAGCAGCGGGCAGCCGTGGCAATGGTTTCTTTTTTCCCGATGTACGTGTTGTAGAAGCGGCTGACAATATCTCTTGCCGCGCGTAAACCTGTCGGCGGCGGGGATTCCTCTGTTTCCGGGGTTTCCATATGGAAATCTGAATTGTCTCTGATGTATTTACCATGGGCCAGCCAGACATAGTCGATATCTCTTTGCTTTCCCTGGGCCACCCACTCCTGTTCGATGCGGTCCACACGATGATAATCCACTTAAAACCCCTTTCAGACCGTCACGTCATTATATCAAAGCGGCGGCGATGGTAATAGATACCCTTTACCATTATGGCACCCGATTTGTCCATGCGTAAGAGGGGACCCGGCAGGGAAAACGTATTTGGGATTTAGAGTATTTGGTTTTAATTTCTATCGAGGAATTATTGAAAAATGAACGTCGAACATTGACGGTCTCGTAAAAAGTCTGAAATCCCCTTAGAACGTCATTCCGGCGAAAGCCGGAATCCAGCGATTACGGTACTTTCTGGATGCCGGTCGAAGATCCCGTCTTCAACGGGGATCAAGTCCGGCATGACGGTATTAGGAATTTTTACGAGTTTATCATGATTTGCTATTTGAGATTTTTGCACAAAGAGAAAAATTCGATTTAAAACTCCAAATGCGTTTACCCTGCCGGGCATACGTTGACTGTTTGATATCGGATTGGTACCATGAGCAACCAGAGCAGCCCTATACCTTCTGAATTCACCACCTATAGCGGTTTTGCCGAACCAGGTTAAAAAGGTATCAAAATGAGAGAAGACGCAATCGCCTTAGCGGAATCAAAAAGTACAACCAAGAGGCTTTCAAAGGAGATATTAAATCATCCCGAACTTATTCACCTGGCCTCGGGCTATGACCCCTACGCACAGACGGCGGAAGCCTATTTAAAAGCATACGAATCCCTCGGAATCGATTTTTTAAAGCGCGTGCCGGTGAGAAATGCCCCGAAACCATTGAACCCGGGGGAGACACGGGACATGGGAAACGGCTATGTAGAATCGTACCTGGGTCTTTACAACTCTGTCTGTCGGCAGCAATTTCCTTATAAAGATGTTGAGGCATTCTGGCAGGCGGAAGAGATTCTATTCGATGTAAACAGCTTGCTGACCCCCGAGCCCCACCCCTTTGATAAAGAAGATATAGAAAAAAGAATGGATATTGCCGGGGATTGTGGACTGTATTATTACCGGCTTTACACCACCCTGTTTATGTGGGCCGTGGAGATCCTCGGCTGGGAAGTATTCATGGTCGCTGCGGCTTTAGACCCCCAAGGCTTTGATGAGAAATTCCTTGAGCCCGCGTTTCGAAAATCGTTGGAGTATCTGACGATTTTATCTGAAATCGACAACCCGTTTATTTTCTGTCATGACGATCTCGCGGATCAGAAGGGTCCGATGTTCCACCCGAACTGGTATGAAAGATATATTTTCCCCAAATATGAACGGCTGTGGGAACCGGCGAAGAGGGCCGGGAAAAAGGTGCTTCTTGTTGCCGACGGCAATATGGGGCCGTTTCTTTCGGATCTGAGAGCAGCGGGGATCGACGGGGTTGTGTTGGAAAATCCGGCCACTGATTTTGATTCAATTCTAAAACATTTTTCAGATAAAATCATTATCGGGGGAATCGATGCCAAGCTGGTGACGTTTCAGACGCCACAGGAGGTTAAAGACCATGTTTTAGATGTCCATGAAAAAATCCGGGATATGCCGGGTTTTGTGATGTCCATCTGCGGAGGCATCCATGGCAACATTCCTTTAGAAAACCTTGAAGCCTATTTTGATACGCGTGTCGAGATCGGCTATACAATGGACGGCTGGCGAAAAAAATAGAGATACGGCTTTCCTGGAGATACGTATGACGCCTGGCAGGATATGGCCGTTTAAAACAGTTTCTGCAAACAGACCAAGGGGGGACATGAATTTCTCTCGACATTCCCATCCCCCCTTGGCGGTACTGTACAAAGTTCTACCTACTTAGATTTCTTGGCTTTCTTTTTGTCTTTGACCGGCTTCTCACTGTTTTGTTTCAGCGGAATGCATCCACAGCCACAGTCGTTTTTCTTTTCTGCCATCTTAATCACCCCCTTTATGGTTAAGCTATTAAGCAATCACTTAATTACTAGTGCAAAAAATTTTGGCTGCTTTTTTTAAGACTTCAGCTCTTTTACCCTCTGCCGTACGGTATTGAGTTCGTTATCAAGTTCTTTTTCATATTTTTTTAACGATTCCAAGTTCGACATTTCTGATTCAACTTCTCGAAATTTTCCTGTCCCCCGGCATCCGCACGTACAGACTTCATTCAATAGCTGCCGGCAATTTTCCATTGCTTTTTCATCTATCGAATATGGTATCCAGTACCCTTTCCTCTCGCTTCTAACAAGTCCGGCTTGCTTCAATATTTTGAGGTGTTGGGATACAGCCGCAGTTGTTATTCCTATCGCTGCTCCAATATCCTTCGCACCCGAAGGGCCCCTGGTTTTAAGCAGGTCGAGTATTTTTACACGCGTTTCCACGCTCAGCACTTTGAATATTTCGAAAGGTTCTATATTCATATGTCACCAATGGTAAAATTAAGTGATTAAGCAATAACTTAATTATAAAGTCGAAATTTATTTGTGTCAAGTCTCTTTTTAAAACAGGCTCAAACAGCGCACATCGTCATCAAATCACCCATTTCCCTACTATCGGGCGAAACCCGAAAGTCGAGGTATTAATAAAAAAACAAAAAAATTAAAAAAAAATAAAAACGTGTGACCGGATCTGTCACACGTCTGTTTTATACTCTTTGGCGTAAACGGGTAATCGGTTTTCAAACAGACAAAACCGGATCAGATTAATTTTTTAAAGGAGGTTAAAGATGACCCGACTTATCAGCCACCAGACGTACCAGGATTTTTACGAGTATTACGGAAACACCATGATCCATCTTATCCGAAAACTGGGCGGTAGCACCATATGGGAGGATTGGCTGCTGTTCGATTCCGTGGAAGAGGCCAGCGAATACTTTAACACAAACTGCTGTGCAGGGGAGGCATAATGGAACAGGCGAAACTTGTGGGTGTGGGCTATTTGGGAAAACCGGACCGGGTGAGCCGGCTCTTGAACAAGATGGTGGAAAACGTGAACCCGGCCTATGATATTCCGATACAGGGGAATTTCGACAACATATCCCTTCCGGAAAAAGAGTCCGTAACGGGTTTTTATTTCGGGTTTACCAGACAGATCCTGAATCTGTCGCTTTATATAAAACCCCTGGGTCGGCATCCCGGGAAAATTCATGACTGCATCACTAGCCCGGTGGTGCATAAAAAGGACGGATTGCATTAGGTGGATCAGGATAAGTTTGAAGTGAGCTAAAGTTTAAAGTGCCTAAAATTAAGGTATTCTAACAATTATAAAATGATTATCATCCTTGACTTCAGGCATTCTTGACACTTCAAATTTTAGGGACTTATCAGTTCAACCGCTTTGTTGCAGATCGGATAAAAAAGCTGGCAGGCCCGGGCTCAAATCTGATATGATCTACGGCCTGATGAAGACTGGAGATGACATAGAAATCCATGGGCCCAAGACCCATCGAGTAAACCGGTGTCTGTCCTGCGGCACAGCGGAGAAGATGGGAAAGCGCCGCTATTGCTCGGTGGACTGCCGGCAGCGGCTTCGCCATCAGTTGAACGTGCGAACCGGTTTGTTGCGGGCGTTGAATACACGGTACGCAACCTTTTATTTTAATGACCGGTTGCTGATTATGGACGTGCTCCCATCTGATGCTTCTCAGATCTTCAGCTTTATGTTCCCACGTTCCCGGAATGGTAAACCGGCGGAAGATTTCAGCCGGATGGCCAATGAGCTGGGAAACGCGTGGTGGAAGGAGGTGAAGCGAACCCAGAGACGATATCTGGCCTCGCGTCACCTGTTCGACCAGGCCGATCACAATCATGAGCGGTTGGATGCCATCAGGCCGGTGGAGATAAGGAAGCCTGTGCGCATCGGAAAGTCGGTTATCCATCTTCAACTGGACCGGTCTCAGCTGGATGACCCGCAATTGACTCAGATCATAAAACAGGCCTACCGGTGCCAGGCCAAAAAGCACCATCCCGATCAGGGCGGCAACCCGACCATGTTTCGCAAAATACACGAAGCCTACCAGCAGCTGGTCGCCTGGGCGGAAAACCCGACCTTTGTGAACCGTCGCGGCTTTCCGGACAAATGGTTCTACGACAGCAGCCGAAACCGATGGATGCAGCCGGCACCGGTCGGCGGAAAGGTCTAGATTGTAAGCGTCAGGCACCGGACGCAGACCTGGAAGAGGTGCAGGGTTTTAAAGGTTTGCGGGTTTCGGCAGATCATTCGGGTTGAAAAGATTTCTGAGCATCAGCGCGACTTTTTCCGTGTCTGTTAAATCGTTCCAGGCTGAAAGCAGTTCCCGCATTGCTTTCGGTCTGTCCGTGATGATGTTGTCCACTCCGATTTCAATCATCGACAGGGCGTTGTTCGGATCGTTGACCGTCCAGACGTGAATCTCTTTTTTCTGAGAATGAGCCCTTTTTACGAGCGCCTTTGTTGCCCTTGCCGCATGGATGCTCAATACCTCCATTTCCGTACGGTCCAGTTTTCCGATGGAATAGGATACGATAAAGCCGGTTTTTATTTCCGGCGCCATGCGTTTAACCGCCACCAGCGCCCGGTAATCCAGAGAGCTGACCAGACATTTCGCGGTAAACGATTTTTCCCTTATAATCTGTACAACCTTTTTGGCCAGGCCAGGGTCCGGCCGGTTGTATTTAAGTTCGATATTTAATTTGATACGATTTTTTGCCGTATCCATGGCTTCACCGAGGGTGGCGACCCTCTCGTCTTTAAATGCCGGTGAGAATCGGCTTCCGATATCGACCTTTTTGATCTCGTCGTAACGCATTTCATGGATTTTGCGATTCATCGATGCCATGCGCATCAGGTCACCGTCATGCATCAACACGACCACACCGTCTGATGTGGTCTGGACGTCGATTTCGGCGTAGTCTGCGCCGTCTGAAATGGCTTTTCGAATGGCACTCAGCGTGTTTTCGGGAGCATCCAGCGAGCTGCCCCTGTGGGCGGTGACCGCAATGTTCCGTTTCAGGTTGAGTGTTTCAATAAATACCACACCGGATGAAATCGTTGCCGACAAGGCGATTGCCGCACCCGCCCACCCCAGCTTCCGGATCGCAGAAGGGGATATCATACGCGGCATCTGACGGGTTTCTGTCCTTATCTTTGCGGGGTTTGCAACATCACGGTAGAATCGTACGATGAGCAATGACTGAAAGATCTTTCCAAACGTGATCCAGGCAAGATCCAGCAGCGTTGTTATCGTCAATGCACCGAGCACCGTGGGCAGAACAATGACCAGTTTCAGTTCCGCTCCGGCAAGGATGCGTCCGGCTGCCATTTTTATGAGCCAGGCGGTTGCGAAGGATGCGAAAATAACCGCCAACCAGAGCAGGGCCAGCGGAATTGCATGATCCCAAAACCGTGTCCCGGAATACCCCCAGCTTTGCCTCAAGGATCGGACAGGACCGCTTTTTTCAAAGATCAGCAAAGGGACTGCAAGCAGCCACCGAACAAATACCCATGCGGCGACAGAAAGAAATACCGCACCGAGGATTCCGGCAATTACCAGGGCTGTCCACCACTCAAACGGCTTGGCGGTCAGATAATAGTTGATGTCGCGGCCCCAGAGAAAGATCCGATAGGTGGCGGCAATTGCCCCGATAAAAGGAATCGAGAGCAGCGCATAACCGCCCGCCTGGATCAGGCCCAATCGGACCAGTGCGGGAATATGGATAATGTTTTCCCACAGGGCCTCACTCACAGACGCTGTCCGGCCCGACGCGGAATCCATGGAAATCATCAGCAGACCCACCAGCTCTGCAAAACCGAGCACCAGTGCGAAGGCGGCACTGAGCAGCAGATAGAGAATTCCGCGGCCGGAAAGAAAGAAGGTTATCAGATCAAAATTGCTGATGGCGATCTGGCCGCTTGAGGTCACCAGGCGGTTCAGAAGCCAGGCGGACATGGCGGTAAACGCCGTCACATAGAGGAGGGTAAACCAGAACTCAAAGACGGCTGCCGGCCTCAGGATACCTGATAGTCGACTCCAGGCCCAGCCATAGAGTCGTATTAGGTTTTTCCTTATGGTTCTTCTCCAATTTAGTTGGCGAAAAGGGTTCAAGGATTCAAGGGGCCAAGGGGTCGAGGGTTTTTAGTACCCGGATATAAAGGAATTGGATCCTCGAATCCTTGACCCCTTGAACCCTCAGGATCACTCCAACTAATCGGGAGATGATCCTCACCTATTAAGGCGGTGGTTTGGATCTTTTATTTTTCCTAGGGGAATGTTTTTTCAAACCGTTTCCAGAATGTTTCCAGGCTGAAATGGTGTTCCTGGGTTCCCTGGAATTCCACGGCAAAACTTGCACTGGTCGAGCCCATGCGGGCGGATGTTAACAGGTCTTTTTTGAGAATCATCCCCTTGATGAGCCCCGAACGATAGGCATCACCGGCACCGGTGGGATCGGTAACCCTTTCCGGCGGAACCGGGGGGATTTCCGATTTTTTGTCCCGGGTCGTGAGCACGGATCCTTTTTCACCCCGTGTGGTGATCATGGCCGGTGTGCGTTCAAGAATATCGGAAGTATCCATTTTGGTGGAATTTTTTATCAACTCCAGTTCGTAGTCATTTGAGATAAAGACTTCGCATCCGGTAATCATTTCAATCAGTTTCCCGGCCGACAGAGCGGTTGTTGCCTGGCCCGGGTCGAAAATGTAAGGGATCCCCATCTCCTTATAGTGGCGGCTGTAGGCCGGCATGTCATCAAGATTGCCCGGAGAGACGATCCCCATGGCCGCCTCTTTTTGAATGCCGTGGAATTCGTACCCGGAGGAATGGTTCATCGCCCCCGGATAAAATGTGGTGATCTGGTTGTCTGTCTGATCCGTTGTAATGTATGCCCCGGCAGTGAGTCTGTCTGATAATTCACAGATACCCTCAAAGGGGAGTTCGAGTTTTTTCAGCCACTCCCTGTATGCGTTGAAATCCCTGCCCACAGCCGAAAGGATGATGGGCCGTTCACCGAGAAGCGCCAGATTATAGGCGATATTTCCCGCAGTACCGCCGAATCGTTCGATCAGATCGTTGACCATAAAACAGACATTCATGGTATGAATTTTATCGGCAAGGATATGATCTGAGAATTTACCCGGAAAATCCATGATTCTGTCGTAGGCAAGGGAGCCGGAAACAAAAATTTTCATCTACTGAACTCCTTATTCTTATGCTGGATTCGGGGTCCGGAGGTGATACTCGGTGGCCTGTTGGAATGCATGACCGACGCGAAGCACCATCTCTTCCTGAAACGGTTTTGCATAGATCATAAGACCGATGGGCAACCCCTTTTTTGTGAACCCGCAGGGTACGGACAGACCGCACAGGTTCAAGATATTTCCGATGGATGTGTTTCGCAAATATCCCATATTACAGTCCGTATAGGTATCGACATCGGTGTCTATCTCGCCGACCGTCAGGGCCGGGATTCGTGTGGTGGGAACCAGCAGCGCATCCACATCTTTTAAGGTGTCGGCAACGGATGCGCCCAGGCGTTTCCACTCCTTCATATTTTTAAAGTAATCGACCGCAAGGACGTCTTTCCCGTTTATCATTCTCCGGGCCACCACAGGATCCAGTTGATCGTATTGATTATCCAATAAGTTTTGATTGTTTGCGTAGGCTTCGGCAGAAATGATCATCCCCTCGCCGTTGAGCGTCCATGCATCTGCTGCTTCAGAAAGTTCCATGCTCTCAAGATGAGCGCCTTGATCCATAAATACCTGTCCGCAGGCCCGGACAGCTGCTTCGATTTCCGGATCGACGTCTTCGAAAAAGACCGTTTCCGCAAACTTAAGGCGAAGACCGGACACGCCGGCTGCCAACCCATTGAGAACATCATGGGGTGATTGGCTCCGGGTCGTCGGGTCATTGATATCTTCTCCCTGAATGGCCTGATAAATCAGCGCGGCATCGGCCACACTGCGGGAAAGCGGACCGATGGAATCCATGCTCCAGCTTAAGGGGTATACGCCTGCACGGCTGACACGCCCGACGGTTGTTTTCAACCCCGTAACCCCGCACAAGGCAGCAGGGATCCGAACGGATCCGCCGGTATCACTGCCGAGTGCCATGGGTACCATGCCGGCTGCCACTGCAACCCCGGATCCGCTGCTCGATCCGCCCGGGACGTGATGTGTCTTATGCCAGGGGTTTTTAGGAGTGCCGTGATCATGGTTTATTCCGATACCGCTGTAGGCCATCTGCACGGTATTGGTTTTACCCAACAAAACCATGCCGGCCCGGGTCAGTTTTTTGATCACCCCGGCGTCTTTTGAAGCAATATTTCCTTCGAGGAGCCGGGACCCGGCCGTTGTCGGCAGCCCGGTGACGTCAAAGAGATCTTTTGCCGCATAGGGGATTCCGTGCAAAGGGCCGAGGTCCTGGCCGGCCGCCAGGGCAATTTCCGCGGCCTTTGCCGCACCCAGGGCTTTTTCCCGGCAGATCAATCGAAAAGCACCTGATTTTTCATCCACGGCATCGATGCGGGAAAGATAGGCTTCAGCAATTTCAACCGGTGAAAAATCTTTTTTCCGGATGCCTTTTGCCAGATCTGAAATGCTTTGAAAATAGAGCGGTGTTCCGGTCATGATTTATGTCTCCGTCTGATTAAATATCGATGATTAAAAAACGCCACCCCGGGACCCCTGGTCGTACCGCCTGTGAAAATGGCTATCGGATTCAGGGAGTTTAATCGAATTATCAAATATATTCGGGACTATCCGGAGATGACAGAACCCTATCTGTTTGTCAATCGGTATCTCAAAATCGACCCAAAAAGCCCTTGACATTCTTCCATATCCATCGGATTACCCTTTCATTCCTCAATTAACAGGAAGGGGTCGGTCCTTATCGGTCCTTATATGATGGCAAAAATCGAAATTCGACCGGCCACGGAGACCGATTGCCCGTTGATTTTATAACTCATTACAGGAGGTGTCACATGAATATCGGTAGTGAAATCGCCGAATACGCCGTCCATACAGAACTTTCAGATATCCCGACAGATGTTGCAGATATTGCCAAACGCTGCTTTATGGACTGGCTGGGTGTCACCCTGGCAGGGGCCCGCAGCGAACTGGGGCCGGTGGTGACGGATTATCTGTCCGGCTGCGGAAACGAGGGCCCGGCAACACTGCTCGGAAGCGGACATATGTACGACATGTTAAACGCTGCCTTCGGCAACGGTGTCTATTCCCATGCATTGGATTTTGACGATTACCACATGACCACCGTGCTCCATACCACGGCTCCGACATTGCCGGCGATTTTGGCGGCTGCCGAACATTCCGGTTCAAGTGGCAAGGATATCCTGACCGCCGTGGTTCTGGCCCTTGATGCCACCTTAAGACTCGGCAAGGGTGTCAAACGTGTTCATTATGACCGCGGCTGGCATATCACCTCTACCATCGGTCGATTCGGGGCGGTTGTCGGGGTTTCAAGGCTGATGGGGCTCTCTGCGGATGCAGTCATCAATGCGATCGGTATCGCCGCGACCTCTGCCGGCGGGCTTCGGAATGTTTTCGGCACCATGAGCAAACCGTTTCATGCAGGAAAGGCGGCCATGGACGGGCTGATGGCCTGCCTGCTTGCCCGCAGCGGGATGGACAGTGCTTCGGATATATTCGATGGCCGGCACGGATACTTTGATCTGTATACCGAGGCGCCGGATCATGAGGCCATAACCACCGGACTGGGCAAGGAATTTTTACTTTCTGAAATATCTTACAAAACCTACCCGGCGCCATTGTGAGTGCACTCGACTGCAGATCTCATGGTTGAGATCCGGAAAGAGGAAAACCCATCGGTTTCAGAGATTGAAAAGATTGAAATCGACATCGACCAGCTGCCCCTGGATGCGGCCGGAATCAGAGAGCCCAAAACCCTTCACGAGGGAAGGTTCAGTATCTATTTTATCGCCGCCCTGGCCCTTCGCGAAGGCCGGATTACGATCGACAGCTTTACCGAAGACAAGGTGACGGACCCTGAACTGATTCTATTGAGAAAGAAAGTTCAGGCAAGGGGGATGTTTAATGCCGCATTGAGTGCAAAGGCGCGTGTCACCATGAAGGACGGCAGGGTTTATGAGCGGTATACGCCGGCCCCTAAGGGATCGACGGAAAACCCTGTGACATTCGAGGCATTGAAAGATAAGTTTAAAACCACCAGCGGACTTTCCCCGGCAGCGGCCGAGGGTGTGATAGACAAAATTATGCACATGGAGCAACTGGCTTCGATAAAGGAAATCCTGTCCCTGCTGCAGTGATGATTTGTGTGTTATCTTGACTTAAAAGCGAAAAATCTTTATGAATTGAAACACTTTTAACGATGTCCTTAATAATTGATCGTGGTTATTTGAGAAATGAAAGAAAAAATAAAATCCATAGTTTTTGATGCCGTAAACAGGGCCTGTGAAAGCGGTGATCTGCCCGCTTCGGAAATTCCGGCCCATGAGATCGAGGAGCCTAAGGTCGAAGCCCATGGGGATCTTTCGACAAATATTGCCATGGTCAGCGCATCGGTGCAAAAGATGCCGCCCCGGAAGATTGCCGAGATCGTCGTCAGTCATATTGAAGATCCCTACCGGATTGTTGAAAAAACGGAAATCGCCGGCCCGGGATTTATAAACTTTTTTATCACCCCTTCCGCATGGTGCCCGATCCTTAAAACCATCCACGAAACCGATACGCGATACGGCGCCTGCGATGTCGGGCGCGGAAAGCGGATTCAGGTGGAATTTGTCAGTGCAAATCCCACAGGACCCTTACATGTGGGGCATGGGCGGGGGGCTGCCGTGGGCGATGCCGTGGCCGGCATTCTATCTTTCTGCGGCTATGATGTGGAAAGAGAGTATTATATAAACGATTCCGGAAGACAGATCGCAACCCTTGGCCGGTCTGTCTATCTGCGTTTAAAAGCCCTTGCCGGCGAGACGGTGGTCTTTCCGGAAGATTGTTATCAGGGGGATTACATTGTTGAGCTGGCAGAAAAAGTAAACACCCGGAACCCGAATATCCTCACCGACTCTACAGAAGATGAGGCCATCGGGCTCTGTGCCCGTTTTGCTGCAGACGAAATCCTTTCGGGCATCCGGTCCGATCTGGAGGCATTCGGTGTCCGGTTCGACAACTGGTTCAGCGAACAGAGCCTTTATGACGCCGGTTGTGTGGATGCGGCGATTAAAAAGGGTCGGGACAGGGAAAACATTTATGAAAAGGACGGTGCTTCCTGGTTTCAAACCACCGCATACGGGGATGAAAAAGATCGTGTCGTGGTGCGGAAAAACGGCCTGACAACCTATTTTGCCTCGGACATTGCGTATCATCAGGACAAATTCGACCGTGGCTTTGAAAAACTCATCGATGTGTGGGGTGCGGACCACCACGGCTACATACCCCGCATGACCGCATCCATCGAAGCCTCCGGATACGATAGGGACCGGTTTCGGGTCATTCTGGTTCAGCTTGTCAACCTGTTAAGGGGGGGGGAGCCGGTGGCCATGTCCACACGCGCCGGGGAATTTGTGACCTTAAAAGATGTGGTAAACGAGGTCGGCAAAGATGCGGCCCGGTTTATCTTTTTGACCCGGCATTATGAGAGCCCTTTGGATTTCGATCTCGATGTCGCCAAACAGCAGACCAACGACAACCCGGTTTACTATGTGCAGTATGTGCATGCCCGTATCTCGAGTATCCTGGAAAAGGGTCGGGAAAGGGGGATTGAAAATGCATCCTGGGATGAGGCGTCGATGCCTTTGCTGGACACGGCCGAGGATATCCTGTTGATGAAGACCCTGGGGCGGTATCCGGATGTTGTCAAAAGCAGTGCGGCACTTATGGAACCCCACCGGATTACCTACTATCTGATGAATCTTGCATCTGTGTTTCATGCCTACTACAGCAAACACAGGGTCCTGGCGGAGACGGCGGTGTTGACCAACAGCAGGCTCTATCTGGTACAGGCGGTTCAGAAGGTGATCCGAAACGGTCTGAATCTTCTGGGGGTGCGTGCCCCGGAAAAAATGTAATTTCTTACCATGGCTACCAAAAAGGGAAAGGGCAAACCCGCCGGGCCAAAGAAAAAACCTGCCTTTCGGTTGACGCGCAAAGGCGTCTGGCTCTGGGTGTTTCTGATCTGTTTTATTTCAACCTGGATGTTTGCCCTGGGTATTCTGGTGGGGCGGGGAACCGCACCGGTCCGGTTCGATATCGATAAACTCCAGAAAGAGCTGGCCGAACTCAAAAAAAAGACATTATCCGTAGAGCTTCGGCGTTTTTTTAAAATCAAAAAAAACAGCATTGAAGAAAGACCGGATTTTGCTTTTCATGAGGTACTGAAAACCACAAAAGAGGAAATTTCACTCCCTGCCAAGCCGGCTGAAAAGAAGAAAAAACCGCCGCCGCCAAAACCGGTTCCAAAGAAAAAGCAGACCCCGGAAAAAAAGGTAGCGCCCAGGACTGAAAAACCTGCAGCATCCGGGCCCGATCCTAAGAAAGAGACCGCCCAGCCGAAAACCGGCCGACAAAACGAAAAACGCATGTCCGTTCAGGTGGCGTCGTTAAAAGAGCGGAAAGATGCAGACAGGATGATCAAAACGCTCAAGGGGAAAGGATTTTCCGCCTACCGCGCCATTGCCGAGATACCCGGTAAGGGCATCTGGTTTCGCGTCAGGGTCGGGCCCTATAAGAATCGCGACGAAGCCGACCGGTGGTTGGGGCGTCTGAAGAAAGAGAAATTTTCGGGTTTTGTTGTTAATTATTAGAGGAGAGATTATGGGCATAACCAAAGAAGATATCGTATACGTGGCGAATCTGGCGCGCCTTGAAGTGGGTGAAAAGGATATAGAGACCTTTGCCGGCCAGCTGGGTGAAGTTCTCGAGTATGTGAACACCCTCAACCGGGTCGATACCGAAGGGGTTCCTCCGACTTCCCATGCCATATCCTTGACCAACGCATTCAGGGAAGACATAGAAACCGGACACCTGGACCGTGATAAGGCCCTGGGCAATGCGCCGGAAAGGGAAGACGGCAGTTTTCTGGTTCCGAAGGTTGTGGGATAGTTATATAAAATAAGTTTAAAGTGCCTAAAGTTTGAAGTGAGCTAAAATTAAGGAATATTATCAATTATATATTGGCCGCGCTGGAAGCGCGTTCCTCAATTTTAGCTCACTTCAGGCACTTCACATTTCAAACTTATTCGTGCGACCCGAAGTTTTTCGATAAAGAGATCATCGTCTGTTTCTGTTTGGTTCCGGCTTGTCCGGGTTAGGGGTGAAGTAGGTATGAATCTGTATGAACTTAGCATCCATAAAGCCCATGGGCTATTAAAAAACAAAGATATTTCATCACAGGAACTCACCCGGGCGGTTCTTGATCGGATTGAAGCCGTGGACCCCAAAATCGGTGCATTTATCACCGTGACTGAAAAGACGGCCATGGCCGACGCCGAACGGGCGGATCGGATGATTTTAGACGGCAACATCTCACCCCTTACCGGGATTCCCCTTGCCGTAAAGGATCTTATCTGCACCATGGGGGTTCCGACCACGTGTGGCTCAAAAATCCTTGGGGGGTTTGTCCCGCCCTATGACGCAACCGTGATTGAAAAACTGAAAGCACAGGGGGCTGTGGTGGTGGGAAAGACCAATATGGATGAGTTCGGCATGGGGTCATCCACGGAAAACTCCGCCATAAAATCGACCCGCAACCCCTGGAATCCGGCGCATATTCCGGGCGGGTCCAGTGGCGGATCGGCTGCTGCCGTATCAGCGGATATGTGTATGGCCGCCCTGGGGTCGGATACCGGGGGATCGATTCGGCAGCCGGCATCACATTGCGGAATCGTCGGTATAAAACCGACATACGGACGTGTCTCACGCTTCGGCCTGGTGGCGTTTGCATCCTCTCTTGACCAGATCGGCCCCATGACCAAGAATGTTGCCGACGCTGCAGTCCTGCTGAATGCGGTTTCCGGATATGATAAAAGAGACTCCACCTCTGTTCCAAAAGATGTACCCGACTACACGACGTTTCTTTCGGAGGATTTAAAGGGGATGACCATCGGTGTCCCCAGGGAGTATTTTGAAACCGAAGGTCTGGACCCCGAAGTATCCGGTGCGGTCAAAGATGCGATCCGGGTGCTGGAAAAATCGGGTGCCGAATGCGTGGAGGTGTCGCTTCCGCATTCAGAATTTGTGGTTGCGGTCTACTATATTATCGCACCCTCCGAGGCAAGCTCAAACCTTGCCAGATATGACGGCGTTAAATACGGGTTCAGGGACAAAGAGAACAGGGAATACATGGAAATGTATCGGAATACCCGGTCAAAGGGGTTCGGATCCGAGGTTCAGCGCAGGATCATTTTGGGGACCTATGCGCTTTCCGCCGGCTATTATGACGCCTATTACGGGAAAGCGTCCCAGGTACGAACACTGATCATGCGGGATTTTACAGAGGCATTCAAACAATGCGACGTCATTGTTGCACCGGTTGCGCCCACGCCTGCCTTTAAGATCGGTGAAAATGTAAACGACCCCTTGACCATGTATCTGTCCGATATCTTTACCCTGTCTGCAAATCTTGCCGGGATTCCCGGCATGTCGCTGCCCTGTGGATTCTCTTCAACCGGGCTGCCCATCGGTCTTCAGTTGATGGGGAGTCATTTCAATGAAAAGGCGATACTGAAAGTCGCCTATAATTTCGAAAAACAGACGGCCTTTAACAAGAAAAAGCCGGAAATTTATTAGCCATCCATGAAAGGAGCAGTATTATATGACCACGATTCTACCGGAAGGCGAGGAGATCAGAAAAGCGGTGAAATGGATTTCAGAAATGCGGCAGGCCGAACCCGGCACCCGGGTGGAAAAACTGATCGAATCCGCCTCTGTTAAATTCGATCTATCTCCCATCGAAGCCGATTTTTTGACCCGGTTTTGTAAAGAACAATGATACGGATCCTTCCCGAAATTCTGTCAAACAAGATTGCAGCCGGCGAGGTCGTGGAGCGGCCTGCTTCAGTTGTCAAAGAACTTGTTGAAAATGCTCTGGATGCCGGGAGCCGTCGGATTATGATCGAGATCGAACGCGGCGGCCAAAGGCTTGTCCGGGTGTCTGACGACGGGGTCGGAATGAGTCGGGATGATGCCATGCTGGCTGTTGAACGCTATGCAACCAGCAAGATTTATTCAGACGCGGATCTTTTTTCCATCAGCACGCTCGGTTTCAGAGGCGAGGCATTGCCGAGTATCGCCAGTGTCTCAAAGTTTTCGCTGATCACCAGGGAAAAAGATGCAAGCGTGGGTACGGCGGTGGACGTCGAGGGCGGAAAACTGAAAAAAGTGTCTGAAACCGGGGCCCCGGCCGGAACCATGATAACGGTTAAACAGCTCTTCTACAACACCCCGGCCCGGAGGAAATTCCTAAAGACCATTGGAACCGAGATGGGGCATATTGCCGATACCATTGCCAGCACGGCACTGGGGCAGCCGGGCATCCAGCTTCGACTTCAGCATGACGGCAGATCGGTTAAAGACTGGCCCGGCGTAACCGACCCCATCGATCGCGTGGTCGATGTGCTGGGAAAGAACCTGGAGCAAAACCTCTGCCCCCTTGACCATCAAGACGGCCGGATGTCCATTTCCGGATGGATATGCAACCCCCGGGTGTCGCGGCGAACGTCAAAAGGGATATATGTTTTTACCAATGGAAGATGGGTGCGCGATCCGGTCATCCAGCATGCTCTTTTTGAGGGCTATGCCGGGCGGTTGATGAAGGGTCAGTTTCCGGTGGCAGTTCTTTTTCTCCGGCTGCCTTTTGATGAGGTGGATGTAAATGTTCATCCGGCAAAGCAGCAGGTCCGCTTCCATTCCCCGAACAGGGTTCACGATGCGGTCCGAACTGCGGTATTTAACACGTTGAAGCGTTCGGATCGATCGGTTTGGGCACTGGAAGAGGCGCCGGCAGAACCCTCTGTGTCTGAAACGGTCCGGCCGTTCGGAAGGGGTCGTCCGGACGTGTTCAGACCCCGAAAAGAAGCATCGCATCCGGTAGTCGAATCCGCCACACCGGCAGCGGAGAGGATTCCAATCCGCCAAAACAACGGTGGGCAGGCATCAAAAAACCGTCTTCCTGAGTTCGGTGATGGCGGACAAATCGAAAATCAAAAATCTCTTTGGGTCAAACGACCCTTTGGGGACCTTAAAATAATCGGCCAGCTTCACGAAACCTACATTCTCTGCCAATCCAGGGACGGGTTGATTCTTCTGGATCAGCATGCCGCCCACGAGCGGATCCGTTTTGAACAGCTCAAAACCCTGGCCAAGGCATCGGAAACGGCATCCCAAAAGCGAATTGTGGCCGAAACCCTGGACCTTTCCTTTGCAGAGGCCGATACCCTCAAGAAATTGATACCGGAGCTGTGGGCTTTCGGGCTGGATATCGAGCCTTTCGGGGGGAACACATTTGCGGTGAAGTCGATACCGGCGCTGCTTGGGGGCCGGGAGATCAAACCGCTTGTTATGGAGATGATCGATACGGTCGCCGAACTGGGCGGAGATCACGGTATGGAAAAAATTCTTGACCGGTGCCTCATCCTGATGGCCTGCCACGGGACGGTTCGTGCAAACCAGGCGCTTACGGAAGAGGAGATAAGGGAGCTTCTTTGCCGGCTCGATGCCTGTGAAAATTCTTCCCACTGCCCCCACGGCCGGCCGATCTGGCTGGCGTGGTCTCTCCGGTACTTAGAAAAAAGCTTTCACCGGATTGTTTAGACCTATCGCTTGATCGGTGTGTCCCAAAACTCAACATCGGCGCTTCTATCGCCGGGATCCTTTGCCGAACCGCTGTAACCGAAGGCCACGGCCTCGGTGCCGGCAGGGAGTGGGAATTTCTTTTCAATGGCTATTTTATCTATTTCCTCCATGAGACCGGCACTGGCAAGCGTCTGCCGGCCGAGTGCGTTTCCGGCGGCATCTGCGAAATAGACATAAAAGAAAAAATAACCGAATGACTGGTAGCCGCCGCTGAGGCGCTGGCTTAGGATCAGACTGCCGGAAAACCGGATATCAGCGTCACTTCTGGTATATTGATAGTCGAGTGTAAGATCCTCAGTTGAGTATGCACCCCGTTGCGGAGTATCGGCTTTTTTGAGCGAGACCGTTTTGTTCGGATTCAAGGCGGTGCCGCGGATATCCATCCTCTCTGCAGTGCAACCTGAAAGGAAGCCCAGCAGGATCGCTGCGGCACATAGATTCCGGAAGGCAGAGCGATGTGATTCTCTTCGGTTCATTTCGTATTACCCTCGAATTTAGTGTGCGTGCAATGCCTGGGTTAGAGATTCAGCTGCATCGGGCACCGTTTATGGTCTTAATTCTTGGTGTCGGGGGTGAACTCCAACATCATGATGTTGCTTCTTTGATCGCCGATTACAGGTGCGGTGGATTTAACAATGGCGCAGACGATTTCGTCCTGGCCGTCGTTGTCGAAATCGGCAACGATCCAATCGCTGATATATCCCGGAAGCTTCCGTGTTTTCCATTTCGGCGTCAGACCGAGTTCGCTCCATTCAAACCCCTCGATATGTCCGCTTTCATAAGAACGAATCGATCGGAGAAGCCGACGGGCAACATCTTTATTGTTCGGTACCAGGACTTCGTATTTTCCGTCATTGTTGATATCGGCAATTTGAACCCGCTGGGGCAGAAATACGCTTTTCTTGACAAAGGTGTCTCCGATTCTTGAATCCGATTCGTCCTTAAATTCCAGAAAGAGGCTGTTGCCGCCGTATTTCTCGTCACTTTTCCACACCTGTTTTCCATCGGTGTTGTTAAACATGCGGAGTCGTTCATCCTGGGTAAAAGAAATGGCCATTTCAGCGCCGTCGGCAGCAAAGGAGGCGAATGCAATACCCATCACATTGATGGGGTCTTTGTACCGTTTTTCACCGATAGGTGCATACCGGCTCCCCTGCCAGGACATTTCCTGGATATCGTTCCGGTATACCTTGATGCCGGTCAATCCCTGGCCCAGCAGAACCGGACCCTGTTTCGGGACCTTGATCACCCGATAAAAGAGTCTTTGACCATCGAGGATCTTTGCCAGCTTGCCTCCCTTCCATTCCAGCACGAAAGAATCTAAATTTTGATTGGTATCCTGAACGCTGGTGACAAAGATTTCGGCTTTGCCGTTTTTATTGATATCCGCCACATCGACGCTTAGGAACGATTCCCGGTCCGTGCCGTTAAACTCTTTGACCTTGGCAACGGTCCCCTCGGTGTAGCGGTAGACGTAGACGGAGTTTTTGTCGATAAACACCGCCTCGTTCTGCTTGTCGCCGTCCACATCTCCCACGGATATTCCCCGCATGCCCAGCTTAAACCGCCGGCTTTTCCAGATGGCGGCATCGGAGATGGAGCCGTCTTTCATAAAAATCGACTCCGGGTGTTTTCGACGATCGTCTTTTTGGGTTTTTTCCGGTGCGGGCTGTTGCCTGCCAGTGCCATAGGAGTAGGTATAGGTTTTTCTCCCGAACACCTTTTCATTCACCTGGCCGGCAAACATATCGATATGGGCCAGCACGTCACCCTGGCTTTTCCCGAACTGGCTGAAGGTGACCAGGACGTTCTTTTGTAAAGCATCAATAAACTTCACATCGGTACTGATACTTTCGCCGAAAACCGTCATACTCCCCAATACCACGTAGTCGGCGCCCAGGGACAGACCGAGATCGATTGCAGCCGGCTCCTTGATCGGCTTCGGTATCTTCCCAAGTGCCGAACCGATGGCATCCTTTCCCATGGTGATCACCTTGTCTTCATGGGAAAGACGGGTTACCAGCATGTCGTGGATACCGTTTTGGAGAAACGAAAGATCCTCTTTTGCATTGATATTAAACGGAAGGACCAGAATCTTTTTTGGGGTGTCTTGGGCGACGGAATGGGCTGAAAATATCAAAATCAGCAGCATGGCGATGGAAACGCTACAGCGCAACGTATATTTCATAAACGGTTTGACTCCTTTACCGATCACCTTTTAAAAATAGTCACATACCATAATAGCTATATTCTGAAAAGATATTTTGCTATTTGCAGAGATTTATTGGCAAATATGCTCATACATGTTGATTCAAACCGGAAAATAAGATTAAAAACACCAAACACCAAACACCAAACACCAAACACCAAATACGAAACACGAAACACGAAACATGAAAATCATTCAATATTGCCAGCATGTTCTGGGTGTGGGTCATCTGGTTCGGACCCTTGAGATTCTAAAGGCGTTTAAAGGACACGAGGTCATCCTGGTCAACGGCGGGGCCCCGGTCGAGTTTCCACTACCGGGACATGTCCGGGAATTCCGGCTGCCGGCCATGATGATGGATACCCAGTTTAAAAAACTGCTCCCCGTTGAAAACGGTCTGTCCCTGAATGCGGTTAAAGCCGCACGTAAAGAGCGCCTGTTTGATCTTTTTGATGCCGAGCGGCCGGATCTGTTTATCGTGGAGCTGTTTCCCTTCGGCCGGAGAGCATTTACCTTTGAAATCGAGCCGGTGTTACGCGCCATTCATGAAGGGGTGCTTCCGTCCTGTTTTGTTTCCTGCAGCCTCAGGGACATTCTGGTTGAAAGCAAAAAACACTGGGATGCATACGAAAAGGAGGTAATCGGCAGGCTAAATACCTATTTCAACGCCCTCTGTATTCATTCCGATCCCGATATTATCCGCCTGGATGAAACCTTCAACCGCATGGCCGATATCAAGATTCCCCTGGTTTATACCGGATTTGTGGCCCAGCAGGTTTCACCCGGTGCCGGGTTGGAAAAACGGCGGGTCCTGGATCTGTCCGAAGGAGACCGGTTGATTGTGGCGAGTGCGGGGGGGGGGAAGGTCGGATTTTCGTTGCTTCAAGCCGTATGTAATGCGTTTAAGGAGATGCGTGTGACCGACCCGAAACTGCATCTTATAATTTTTACAGGCCCCTTTATGGAGGAAGCGGCGTATCAGACACTCCTTGCAGGTGATGACGAGCGCATAGACGTGCGTCGTTTTTCTCTCAATTTTCTCTCCTATCTGGCCGCAGCCGACCTTTCGGTGAGCATGGCCGGATACAATACCTGTATGAATATTTTTGCTGCCGAAACCCCGGCCCTGGTCCGACCCTTTGCCCAGAATCGGGAGCAGGGCATGCGGGCCGAACGACTGGCCGGCATCGGTGCCGTTGAAATACTCAGAGATTGCGATTTTCAGAAGGACCGGCTGGCGAACCGGATGAGAGCCGCCATGTCGGCAAAATGGCGGTTGTCCCACGGGATCGATCTGGACGGGGCTAAGAAAACCGCCCGATGGTTGCTCCGGCAGAGCCCCGACCGAGGGGAGGGCTCGTGACAGTTGCCGTATCTCCCATCTGGGGGAAGCCGGAACCCGATGCTTATCTGTTGCTTAAAGAATGCATCGATCGGGGCTCTGAACAGTTCAACGGGCAGATAAAAGTATTTTTCCGGGCCGATGACATCGGGGTGCCGAGTCACCGTTTTACCCGGCTGCTGGGTCTTTTTGCAAAATATCGCATGCCCCTGGCCTTGGCTGTTGTGCCGGCATGGCTGACGGTTCTGCGCTGGGGACAGATTAAGACAATTGCCGATACGCATCCTCTGCTCTGGTGCTGGCACCAGCACGGCTGGCGGCATGTAAACCACGAACCGGTCGGGAAAAAATGTGAATTCGGGCCGTGCCGAAAAGAAAATGAAATTTACTCGGATCTCAAACGGGGGGGAGAGCGTCTAAGGAAAATACTGGGGGATCGATTCTTTCCGGTTTTTACGCCCCCCTGGAACCGCTGTGACGGCCGGACACTCAATATAATTAAAAAACAGGGCTTTATTGCTGTTTCCCGCAATCCCGGGGCTTTTCCGGAGACAAGGGGCGGTTTTCCGGATATTGGGGTTCAGGTTGATTTGCATACACGGAAGGGGCGGGGCTCAACTGACCGGCGTCTTCTGTTTGATGAGATCGCCCATGGGCTTGCCTCAGGAGCCTGCGGGTTCATGATCCACCACCGTCGGATGAACCGGACGGCGTTTGCCTTTTTAGAGGCACTGCTCCGGGCGCTATCCGACTGCCGGCAGGTCAAGCCAGTTGGGTTTGAAACGTTGGTATAAATTTAATGTTTTTTGATAGTTACCGATAATTAGGGCTTAAATATAAAAAAAACTTGATTTTGCCATTTTAAGCTGTTAATACATCGACCTACAGATGGAAAGGAGGTGGTCGCGGAAAGAGCCGAATAGATTTTACCCAAACGTTTTAAGAAGTTACAGTTCAAATTAATCAGTTCAAATTAATCAGTTCGACAGTTCACTTAAATCCGTTAGGAGGATAACAGATGAAGAAATTATCAGTTCTTTTTTTAGCAGCAGCCCTGGTGCTCGCATTTACGCTCCCGGCAGCCGCTGTCGATCACAGTTTCGGCGGTTACTGGCGTATTCGTGCATTCACCCAGAAAAACTTTTCCGGTGAGGACACAACCTCAGCTCAGGATCTCACCCGTATGGACAGTCGTACCCGTCTGTACTACACCGCCAAATTCAGCGACGACTTCAAGTTCGTCAACAAGTTTGAATTTGACTGGGTATACGGAACCAGCACATTGGGCGACATCGGTTCTGATGGTAAAGAGTTTGAGATCAAAAACTCTTATGTCGATTTCAATACCTGGAATAAAAAACTGAACTGGAAAATCGGTATCCAGGGATACACCATCGCCAAGGGTTTTATCTTCAGTGATGACTTTTCCGGTCTGAACATTGCCTATCAGGGCGACGGCTACAAAATTCCGTTTATCTGGATTAAAGCGTATGAAGGCGGAATGGGCCAGAACAAAAACGATCAAGATGTCGATTACTATGCCCTGAACCCCTATTTCAAACTGGGCGGTTTCGGAATTAACCCCTACGCCATGCTGACCTACTCAGACGACGGTTCTGCCTGGTCATCGACCTCAGCCTTCAACGATGTAACCATGTGGTGGCTCGGCGCCGATTTTGATTATAAAGTCGAGGGTTGGAACCTTTGGGCATCGGCTATCTACAACGGCGGAGATGCAGAACAAAATGCCTCAACCGAGGACATGAACTTTAAGGGATATCTGTTCGGACTCGGCGCAAGCGGCGCTATCGGACCGGTTGGCCTCCGCGGTCAGTTTGTCTATTCCTCGGGCGACGACGACGCGACCGACAACGACAATGATGCCTTTGTGAATCCCAAGGGCGCTTCCTACTACTGGTCAGAGATCATGGGTATGGGTACTTTTGATAACCAGACAACTGCAAACTCACCGGGCTCACAGATCAGCAACCTCTGGTTTGTCGGCGGTGGCGCAGACTACAAAATCATCGAAAGCCTGAAGCTGAGCATGGATCTGTGGTATGCACAGCTGGCTGAAAAAGGCACTGCTGATGATGAACTGCTGGGTACCGAACTCGATTTCAAGGCTACCTGGAAGATCATGCCGAAATTGAACCTGGATCTGATTGCCGCTTATCTTTTTGCCGGCGACGGAACCTACGCAGGCTCCAGCCAGGCCGATCCTTACGAACTGGGCGCCCGTCTGTCGCTTTCTTTCTAAGCGATACGACTTGTGTTCGGCAACTTAGGCTACGACGCCTAAGCTAAAAAAAACAAAAAGCCGGAAGTGAGAAATCGCTTCCGGCTTTTTTTATTTACTCAAGTTTCTCCCTCAGTATCTCATTGACCATCTTGGGGTTGGCCTTTCCCCGGGTCTCTTTCATGATCCGGCCCACAAAAAACCCGAGCAGTTTCGTCTTTCCCCCCCTGTATGATTCCACCTCGCCGGGATGTGCGGCCAGCACTTGAGCGACCACCGTATCGATGGCCGACCGGTCCGTTACCTGGATCAGGCCCTTTTCTTTAACGATTTTTTCAGGAGCGGTCCCGGTCCTGGCCATTTCATCAAAAACGGATTTGGCGATTTTCCCGCTGATGACGCCCTTTTGGATCAGCTGTAAAAGCCCGGCAAGGCTTTCAGGGGTTATTTCGGATTCGGAAATGGTTTGTCCCCGGGCATTCAGATGCCCCAGGAGGGTGCTCATGATCCAGTTGCTCATCGGTTTTGGTTCGGGAAAATGCTTCAGACATGCCTCGAAGTAGTCGGCCAGTTCACGGCTTGCCGTGAGCACATCCACATCATTTTCAGGGAGTGCATAATCCCGGATAAACCGCTCTTTTTTTTCGTCCGGCAGTTCCGGCAGGCGCTGTTTTATCCCATCGATCCAACCCTCTTCGACCACCAGCGGTAAAAGATCCGGATCCGGGAAATAACGATAATCATGGGCCTCTTCCTTGCCCCGCATGGAGGTGGTCTTTTCTTTCTGCGGGTCCCAGAGCCGGGTTTCCTGAACCACCGAGTTCCCCTGCATGATAAGATCGACCTGCCGGCGGATCTCATATTCGAGAGCCTTTTCGACATGCCTGAAAGAGTTTAGGTTTTTTACCTCCGCCCGGGTGCCGAAGGGGTCGCTCTCGTTGGGGCGCACGGAAACATTGGCATCGCACCGGAAGCTCCCCTCTTCCATATTGCCGTCGCTGATATCCAGATACCGTAGAATGGACCGGAGCTGCCGAAGGTAGGCGCCGGCTTCCCCGGGGGAACGGATGTCCGGTTCGCTGACGATTTCGATCAACGGGACACCGGTTCGGTTGAAGTCCACCCGGCTGAATGGACGATCCGGATCATGGATCAACTTCCCTGCATCTTCTTCCATGTGGATACGGGTGATCCCGATCCGTTTTTTCTCACCCTTGATACCGACATCGATGTATCCATTCCGGGCAATGGGCAGCTCATATTGCGATATCTGATATCCCTTGGGAAGGTCCGGGTAGAAATAGTTTTTACGTGCAAACCGGCTCTGTCGGGAAATTTCACAGCCCACGGCAAGGGCCATGGAAAGGGTATACTCCACCACTTTTTTGTTCAACACCGGAAGTACCCCCGGCATTCCGAGACATACCGGGCAGGTATGGGAATTCGGCGGGGCGCCGAATCGGGTTGAGCAGCCACAGAAAATTTTTGTCCTGGTTTTAAGTTGGGCGTGTATCTCCAGCCCGATGACCGGTTCGTATGTCATAAGATTATCCGTCTCCAAACCCCTACCGCGTAGGGGTTGTCCAGAATTCCCATTCGATCGAGCCGTCGTCGCCGAAGCGATTTCCGCCGCTCCGCTCCACCGCCTGACCCTGGTAGCCGAAGACCATATTCTTGGCACCCGGAGGCAGCTTCACCTGCCGGCTAAAAGAAACTTTTTCGATCTGTCGCCCCATTCCCGCACTGGCCAAGGCCTGGTCGCCGTTAATCATGCCGGAGATGTCTGCAAAATAGGCTGTCAGAAAGAAAGCTGTGAAATCCCTATAGTTGTATATGATATGGTTGGCAAAGGTGATTTTACCCGATATGCTCATGGTGTCGGCATGGGTCTGATATTTATAGTTTAAGGTCAGATCCTCTGTTTTCCATGTGGACGTATGGGGGCCGCCGTCTTTTATCGGTATCCGGTTTACCGGCTTCACCATTTTGCCGTTATAGGTAAAAATATTGTGCTGGCATGCAGTGGTTCCCAAAAGAAAAACAAGAACAATCCATCCGGTGAAAACGGTTTTAAGACATTTCTTACGGTTCATTTGTTCCTCCGCGGTGCATGGGTTTAAGTATTGGCGTCCTGCAATTACACACCATGTCAATTGCAGGCAGGTTAATCCATAGAGAGCTTAACCGGAAACCCTGTTTTTCGGGTGAATATGTCATACAGCATCTGAAAATCGGGGCGGAAGCGCTCATAATCAGATGCGGTTACATAACGATTTGCTCCGCCGCTGCCCAGCGGTACGATATCTTCGGTCCAGTCATAACCCCGATGGGAAAAGAACTCTTTAAATCGGCTGTTGAGCCTTGCCGATCCGTTGGTACTACCGGATTCTGAAAGAAACCATTGCCTCGGCGAAAACGAATTTGTGTTTTCAAGTACATAACAGACGGTCTCGGCAAGATCGGTGTCCGGAACGGCCATACCGGTTTTACTGTTGAAGATATTGAAATTGACCCCTGCCGTATACGAAGAGATCACACAGGGAACATCCGATCGAAAGTATTCGTAGATGCAGCGGCAGCCGTTTTCGTGCAGGGCCAGGTGCACCGCGATCCGGCAGCGGGAAAGATAGTCGGGGATCTCTTTCCGCGGTCTATTCGACAGCACGGTCACCCGATCCGAAAGCCCGTATTGTTGAACGGTTTCATTAAACTTTCCGATATTTGTCTGGCTTCCCTGGCCGATGATCAACGCGGTTGCGTCTGATAATTTCGGATGGAGCAGCAGCTCCAGCATTCGCAGATGGCGCTTTCTGCGCATTTCATCAAAGGTACCGACAAAAACAATGTCGAATTGTTTTTCGCAATGGGCCTTGGCGGGTGTGTCATCCTGTAAAAAATCGGCGTGGGCCAACCGGGTGGTGGCGATGCCCGGTTGGCTGTCGATATATCCCGTATCCTCTTTACCGGCAACACCGAAGATGCACGGGTCCGACAATTGGGAAAAGGCGCGAAGCCAGGTATGTCGGCACATCACACCGGCTGTCGGTTCAATATACAGCACATAGTGCCGGTTCAGCTGCTCCAGCAATTCCTTGTCAATGAACAGATAGAGGAGCGAAAAGATACGGAGAACACCTTTTTCGGTGGGCAGGCGGGGTCGTTTTAAAATTTGGCAGAACCGCCTGATCCGATAGGTTTTTTGTGCCCTGTTTCTTATTTTCTGCTGGATATTTTCGGTTTCGAACCGGTGCAGGTTTCTTATTTCCGGATGATAGTGGAGCGCCTGCTCGGCTTCTATCAGATATTCCCATTGACCGGGAAAGGGCAGCCGGGCAAGAAACAGCAGGGCTTCTGTTTTCAAAACCGATGACGTTCCCTTTTGAACCATATCTTCAAACAAGGGTTTGCACTTGCGAAAGGCGTCATAGGGCCATTGAAGGCCTTTTTCGGCTTCGAGATACGGGCGCTTGAAATCGAGCAGCTGAATCACCGCGTTCTGGAGCGCATCTCTCAGATTTCCAAGATCATTTGAATCTTCAGACTCAAAAAGGGCGCCGGCACCGATTCGGGAAAAAAAGTCTCCAAGGAGCGCGACTTCCTTTTCGCCGGAGTCATCTGTTTTATGACGATTGTCCGGATATTTCGGTTTTATGACCTTCAATATCGAATCCAATTTCATCTGCCCCGTCTGGTTTATAAAACCCGGTAAAGCGCTCCTATCTCATTATCAATTCCGATCCCATGAAGCAACCCTGACGGGGTCAGGAAAAACGCATTTGGGTTTCTAGTTCAGAAACAATCCTAAACCCGGCAATCCAGAGGCAAATATCTTACTGTGGATTTGCACGAGTTTTGACCGTTTTAAAATCCGGTTATCCGGCGGAAACTGTACGGTTGCTTTTTTACCGAGAATTGCTGGACGGGGTTAGGGCAAACCCATTTGGCCGAAGTTGAGCAATGTTGCAATGTATCCGTAAAGGCAGACGGCGCATCCGTTTTTTCCATCGGGAAAAACTTGATCCCAAGGGGGCATAAAACAGCTCCCCTCCCGTCGATAAACCAAAACGCTTGATCCGGGGGATACGATGTGCAGCAACCGAGATGCTGAGCTGGGACCTGTTTAACGCCCCCTAAGGATCTTCAAACAGTTTCCCGATTCCAAAATCGGACACCCCGTCTGCCACATCGTCATCCCGTCATGATGGGCCAAATGCATTTCCCCTGTGGACGGGGTGCCCCCAGATTGAATTTTCCCATCCAGCATGCTAAAGGAAGGGTCTGTTTTATCCGAATTCATTTGTCTGGCGGTTTGATTTTTTATTTTTTCTTTTCCGATACAGTGTCATCAAAGAATGGAGAACCCGGGTGCCGACCATGTGTGCAACCATGACCGCCTCACAGCTCGATGCCGCCATCGCCAAAGCCCGGCGATACCCGCATAAGCACGTGCACAGAGGATCGTTGATTATTTCCCCGGAAGCCTTTGAGACCCAGGGTCGTGAGACAAACCTTGTGATCAGCCCATTCAGTATCCTGGACTGTACAGGATCCATTCATATCGGCCCCTGGTGCAACATCGGCCCGCGAACGCGGATCTATACCCATGACACCATTCATGCCGGCGTTGAGCCCCTTTTTTTACTGGAAGAGACAAGGGGTGTTCATTGGCAGGATAAATATATCGGTAAAGACGTCTGGATACATGACGGCGCCATCGTACTGTACCAGGTGACCCGGATACCGGATGGGGTGGTGGTGGGGGCCGGGTCGGTGCTGACAAAAAACCCCGGGGCTTATGAGATCTGGGCCGGGAATCCGGCCCGGAAAATAGGTGTCCGGGAAAAAGCTGATTCCGAAGCATTAAGCCGCATGACGGCACCCGGCGGATTTTCTCTTGAAGATCTGTGCCAAAAGTGATTTACATATGCTGCCTGTTTTCAAAAGGGAAAATTTTTATTTGCAGAGGCTTCTGATCTACTGTTGACGGTCCTTAATTTATGAGTCGAAATTCTACGTTTAACATCTTGATGTACTGCCATGACACTTACGGTCTCGGCCATATACGCAGAACCATGGCGATTGCCGAGCACCTGCGGGGCAGAAATGTCAATATTCTCATTTTGACCGGTTCTCCCATTGTGGGACGATTTGCGTTTCCGGAACAGATCGATTTTGTACGAATCCCCGGGATGATCAAAAAGACAAATGACGAATATCAGCCCATGTCCATAAAGATAAATCCCCGACACGCCCTGGACATCCGCATGAATATCATCACCGCTACGGCCAAAACCTTTCAGCCTCAACTCTTTATTGTCGACAAGGAGCCGTTGGGGCTCAGAAAAGAAGTACTCCCCACGCTTCAATGGCTGCGGCGGTGCCTGCCGAGAACCCAAACCGTTCTCGGTCTCCGGGATGTGATGGATGACGGCGTTACGGTAAAGCAGGACTGGCAGAAAAAAGGCGTTTATGACACCCTTCAATCTCTGTACAGTGAAATATGGGTCTACGGGATAAAGGATTATTACGATCCGATTCGAGAGTATGACATACCGGAATCGATCAGCAAAAAGATGCGTTTTACCGGTTATATACCGAGAAAAGTACCGGATAAAAAGGCGGTCAAAGAGGTTCGAAAAGAACAGGGCATCAAGGACAATGAGAAAATGGTTGCTGTTACCACCGGCGGCGGCGGTGACGGATACCCGGTGATGGATGCCTATCTGTCGATGTTGGAATCGGAAAGGGCGCCGATTCCGTTTAAGTCGGTTCTGGTCACCGGGCCGTTTATGCCGGTAAATGAGCGGTTAAGTCTTTCAAAACGGGCAAAACGTCTGGGTGTTCGAACCTATCGGTTCTATCGCGGGATGGAGAAGATGCTTGCCGCTGCCGATCTTGTCATCGGAATGGGGGGATACAACACGGTCTGTGAGATTCTTTCACAAAGAACGCCGTGTCTGATCATCCCGCGTGAAAACCCCCGTAAAGAGCAACTCATCCGGGCCCAGGTGTTAAATGCAAGAAATCTTGTCAATTTCATCCCCTGGCCGTCATACACGCCCGATTCGTTGCGCAAGGCGATTTACAGCATTCTGGAGAATCCTGCAATCCATCAAGAGGGGATGGCGGGCTTTAAAATGACCGGATTTGATGTCATGTCGCAACGGCTGGAACACTTCAGAAGCAAAAAAGAATGACAGGTGCCAATCGACCCGTTCTGGGCATGATTCTCAAGGGATACCCCCGAATTTCCGAAACATTCATCTCGAACGAGATTTTTCTGCTGGAGCAACTCGGTTTTTCCATTTATCTGATTTCCATGCGGCATCCCCGTGAAAGCTTTGCCCACAAGAGTGTGAAGAAAATACAGGCGGAGGTGGACTATCTGCCGGAAACCCTTCTGCTGCCGCTGCCGAAATTTTTGTACCATAATATTCTACTCGCCATAAAACGCCCTGGTGCCTATGTCGGGGCGCTAAAGACGGCGATTCGACGATTTTTCCGTACACATAAATCGGCGACGTTTAAACATTTACTACAGGCCGGATACCTCGTGCACCGGCTTTTGCCCCGGCGGAATATCATTCATCTCCACGCACATTTTGCCCATTCTCCTGCTTCTGTTGCCATGTTTGCCGCAGGTCTGTCCGGCCTGCCGTTTAGTTTTACGGCCCATGCAAAAGATATTTACACGTCGAATCCAAAACAGTTGATCGAAAAACTCGGGTTGGCACGATTTGCAGTCACCTGCACTGATTATAACCGACGGTATTTAAACGGCCTTTCCAACCACGGGAAAACGCCGATCTACCGCGTCTATCATGGAATCGATCTTAATCTTTTTTCCACCCCGGGAGCAGACACAGCCCCTTCGGCTCCCTTTCGAACGCTGACCATTGCCCGGTTGACCCGTAAAAAGGGGCTGCATACCGTTTTGAGGGCGATTCGAACCCTGGTCGACGACGGAATCCCCCTGGAACATACGCTCATCGGAGACGGGGAGGATCGGAAAACGGTTTTAGCGCTGATAAAAACACTGAATTTAGAAAAAAACGTCCAGTGGATCGGCACCCAGCCCCACGACGTCGTGCTGGATCATTACCGACGGGCAGACCTGTTTGTGCTCGGATGTGAAATCGCACCCAACGGTGACAGAGACGGGATTCCGAATGTCATTCTGGAAAGCATGGCCATGGGGGTTCCGGTGGTAACCACCGGCGTATCCGCCATACCGGAGGTGATTGAAAATAACCGAACCGGGCTTCTTGTATCCCCGGGCGATGATGGCGAAATGGCTTCGGCCATGAAGCGCCTTCTGACCGACGCGCCGCTTCGAAACAGAATTATCAATCATGCACGGGGAAGGGTCCGGCATTTTAACAACAAAACCCTTACAAACGATCTGGCAGACATCTATAGACAGAGGGTACCGGAATTCCGAACCTGAGTATCGAATAAGTTTGAAGTGAGCTAAAGTTTAAAGTGCCTAAAATTGAGGAATTTTATCAATTAAGTTTGAAGTGACCTAAAGTTTAAAATGCCTAAAGTCGAGGAATTTTATCGAATAAGTTTGAAGTGAGCTAAAGTGTAAAGTGAGCTAAAATTGTGGAATTCTGTCTTTTATAAAATGATTATCATCCTTAACTTTAGGCATTTTAGGCACTTTTAATTATAGGCATGTATTAGACTGCGCTGTCGGTGTTCCACAATTTTAGCTCACTTTAGGCATTTTTAATTTCAAACTTTAAATGTCAACACATACTGGATTGTTGTCGCGATAAATCCAAGTTCCCGTGTATACGAATTTGCGCACCAAACTTACCGTCTATGAATATCTGCTTTTACGCACCGTTTAAACACCTGATGCACCCGGACCCTTCCGGTGACCAGACCATCGGAAAGGGGCTGTACAGCTACCTGGAGCGGAAAGGCCACACCGTTTGGACCATCGGCACATTTCGATGCCGATGGATCTACTGGAAGCCCTGGCGGTTTCCGCAAATCCTTCTTGAAAGACGCCGGGCCATGCGGAAAGTGAGTCAGAACCGGCCGGATCTCTGGCTGACGTATCATACCTATTACAAGGCGCCGGATATCATCGGCCCTGCTGTCTGCGGGCATAGCCGGTTGCCGTACATCATTTTTCAGGGGGTATACGCAACCAAACGCCGGCGCCGGATAAAAACGTGGCCCGGATTTTTCCTCAACACAAAGGCACTCCGATCGGCAAGGTATGTTTTTACCAACAAACGTATTGATCTTCTGAATTTAAAACGTATCGTTCCCGGCAATCGGCTCACCTATGTCACGCCGGGGCTTGCAACGGAAAAATTTTCATTCTCTCCAAGCAGCCGGGGGGAGATGAGGCAGTCATGGCAGGTCGGCGACGATCCGGTCATCCTCTCAGCGGCCATGTTTCGTTCGGATGTGAAAACCGAGGGGCTTGCCCTGTTGATTCGGGCCTGTGGCCGTCTGCACAGGATGGGAAGGCGGTTTACACTGGTAATTGCCGGCGATGGAATAATGAAAAACTACCTTACCGGTCTGGCAGCCAAACAGATTCCGGGGAAAACACGCTTTATCGGTAAAGTGGCACGGGAACAGATGGCCGCCTTTTACAGTGCCGGTGATATGTTTGTGTTCCCAGGGATCCGGGAATCCCTGGGCATGGTGTTCTTGGAGGCGCAATCCTGCGGGATACCTGCCATTGCATTTTCAAATGGGGGGACACCGGAGGTGATCCGGCACGGGAAGACCGGAATTCTCGCACCGGCGTTTGACTTTGGTTCTTTTGTTTCGGGAATCGACCTGCTGCTGGAGAGACCGGATCTTCGGCAGAGAATGGGACAGAGGGCGCGGGCCTATGTCCGGGAAGAACACGATATCGATAGAAATTACAGAATTATCGAGCAGACACTGAAAGAGATTGCTTATGGCCAGTGAGTATCCGGCAACACGGTTCGGGCTTTTGCGGCACGCCGAAACGGTTTGGAACAGTGAAAAACGGATTCAGGGTCATTCGGATTCACCATTGACACCATCCGGTAGACAGCATGCGGAACAGTGGGGTCTGCAGCTTGGACATTATGCATGGGATCGGGTACTTGTCAGTGATCTGGGACGTGCCCGGGAAACCGCCGGATGCGTCAATATCTCGCTTAAACTCCCCATCCATACGGACCCGGGGATTCGCGAGCAGAATTGGGGCCTTTGGGAAGGCAAAAAGATTCACCGCCTAAGAGATCAGGCGCTCATGGGAGAACAGGTTGCAGCCGGCTGGTCCTTTTGTCCGCCGGAGGGCGAAGATCGCGAAAGCGTATGGAAACGTGGGCACGATGCCATCTGCCGGGCCGCCGACAGATGGCCCGGGAATACGATTCTGATTGTCACCCATGAAGGGATGTTGAAATGTCTGATATATCGGCTTCTCGGGCGGCAGTTTTTGCCCTCGGAGCCAAAGGTTATGAAATCAGCCTGCCTGCATTTCTTTCGATACGATCAAAAGGGGTTGTCCATTGAACAGATAAACGCCCTGCCGTTGCGATAAGCCTTTTTCGGTTATCAAGAATCCGGTTATGCAAAAAGCTCCGGTAAGTTCCATCGGCCCTGAATGAATGCGCATAGAGCATAGTGCATGGAACATAGGGTTTGAGCAGTATCATCATATTCTCTATGCCCTCTGCCCAGTGCTCTTTGCCCGGATTACTATGGTTAGCTCTCGATCTTTTTCTTAAAGGATTGGGAGTCAAAATCGAGCACCCGGCTCGGGGTGATCCATTTGGCGCCCTCTTTGAGGCTGATCGTTTTCTCCATCTCACCGATAAAACGGTTCAGGTGCGATTTTACCGGATTCTTATCACCGAATTCCTGAAATAGGGCAAAAAGAAGATAGTCGTTGCTTCGGAATCTATTTTTGACCGCATCGACCATATGGTGACACTGGTCGACCCGCTTTTGCGACTGCTCAAGACGCGCTTTCCAGTCCAGCCCGCCGAGTTCGCTGAATGCGTAACCCCGATCACGCATTTTGCCCCGGTAGTGATGGTGGACTTGAATGCCGTAATTCGCCGGTCGATCGTACATCGGGGTGTCGCCGTAAAGCTGGAGAAAACTGAAATTCCAGCAGTCGACAGTATCCCGATAGTCTTCTACAAATCTGCAGACATGCTCAAAATCCGTATCGGTTTCATGGGGGAAGCCCAGAATAATGTTCATCCCGATCCATATCCCGGCCTGGTCGGCATTTGTGATGGCCGCAAGTGCATCATCAAGGGAGAGCCTTTTGTCGATGAGTTCCAGGATTTTTGGGACCGGGGATTCGAGGCCAAACCAGAGTTTTACGCAACCCGCCTCCCGAAGCATGTCGCAGACATCGCGGTTTAAATTCCGCAGACAGGCCGAATCGATAAAATTCAACTTCAGATTGCGCCGGACGATCTCATTGCAGAATTGTTCGACATACTGCTGCTTGTAGTTAATCTGGGAATTGAAAAAACGGAAACATTCAGCACCTTTCTTTTCAACATAGTACTGAAGATCATCCACCACATCGACGACCGGTTTTGCGATGAGCGGTTGATAGGCGCCCTTGCAGAATGCGCATCGATGACTGCAGCCGTACATGAACTTGTATGGGAAAATGCAAATAGGACGCGAGGTCCATCCGGAAGGGGCGGCAACATTAAAGATCTGCTGTACAGTGACCGGATAGTAGGAAGCATTGGCAGCTTCAAAGGAAGGACTGATGTCCAGCAGATCGCGTTCGAGATTGTATTTTGGACGCGTCTCTGCCTTTCCCAACGCCGGTTTGCTCCGCCTGCCGAGGGTCTCGATTTTTCCGGGCTCCTGCCACCAGGTTACAGCGGCTGCGCTTTTTTTCAGATGATCCACAAGGTCTTTATAGTCGGCTCGGCTGTCGAGGGCTTTTAGAAGAAGCGGCAGTGAAACCGCACCGTCTTCGTAGAACAGGAAGTCGGCACATTGGTGAGAGGCACCTGAAATCCCTTTTTCAATCTGTTTCCGCCCGATTTTGCTCATGACCTGACCACCGAAAATTACCGGGCATGGGTGCGTCGATTTAATAAACCAGGCCAGGGCCAGGGCAAAACCGAATTCCACATCATAAACTTTTGTCTTTTTTGTCAACCGGGTCAGTGAAAAGGCCACATAACGGAACCGATCCGGCTGGATAAGGTCGCACATGCGCTTTAACAACCCTTTCAGGTCTCCAGGCAGATGATCCAGTGTTTCAATTAATTGTCGCCAGTCCTCGAGCAGCTCAAGTGTCTTGGAAGAGAGCGACAACTTCTTTTTCTGCCAGTGGTTCAGCTGCAGCTCAAGGTCGACAAAACCGACTTTCCAACCCTGGTTCAGAAGGTTTGCCGAAACCAGGGAGGCACCGTACGGCGGCTCAATATATGGAAAGGATCGCCACAGCGTACCCATGGGTGAAACCAGGAAAAGAACATCTTTTTGGGTCATTACCCTATCTCTCCGTTACTCTTTAATAGGTCCAGTGGGTGTATCCCTGTGGGATATACCCGTCCGGGCAATAGATGCGCGTTACTCGTTGAATTGAGTATATCAGAAAGGGGTGGGTGTCAAACCGGGTACGCGTTGACGTTGAATGAAAATACAAATGTTGGTGTCCAATAGATAACGAGTGGGCATCACAATCCCTCGCGGTGCTGTGGCGGCATATCATGGCGACCTTCAGCAAGAAAATCGTCGGGAAGGTTGGTCAACAACTCAAAAGCCCGAGCCAATCCTTTCCCCGGTTCCCGAAGCACAATTTCGCCGCCACGGCGGAAAATTTCAAGCACCTTGCTCCTGACGGAGAATTCCTTTGGCAACCTGACCGCCTGACTGTTTCCTGATTTAAAAACTCGAGTAGTCGCCACAACAGCCTCCTTTTTTTGGGGCACGAGTCTGTTCTCTCTTCTGTTTCTGTATACACGTCAAAGTATATACTTATTTAAAAATAAAACCAATTTATTCATTATCCTTACCGCTTAAATCATGGAGGATACCTTTTTCGATGAATCCGAAATCTGAAAATACGGTATATAGAGCGGGGAGTATCAATAGCACGAGCACAGTGGAAGCCATCATCCCAAACACGATACTGGTTGCGAGCGGGATCAGGATTTGGGCCTGCGCGCTCCTTTCGGCCAGAAGTGGAAGCAGACCGGCGATAGTCGTCAACGACGTGAGCGTTACGGCACGAAACCGTTTTCGGCTTGCCTCCCGTGCCGATTCGGGTATTCCGTTCCCCATTCCTATTTGTTTTTTAATAAACGTCACCAACAGTATTGAATCGTTGACGACAACCCCCGCAAGAGATGCGAATCCAACGAGACTCGGCATACTCAAGGGAATTCCCACCAGCAAATGCCCCCACACCACTCCGATGGCAGCCAGGGGAATGGTGATCATCACCACCAGTGGTTCCAGATAACTTCGAAACTGAAAGCTCAGGAGTATGAAAATACCGATAATGCCGATCAGAAAGCCTCTTCTCAAGGAACTTGCGGTTTTTCCTGCCTCTTTTGATTGCCCTTCGATGGACAGGTGGATGGTCGGATAACGGCTGTTGAAATCAGGGAGAAGCTCTTTTTTGAGTTTGTTGATGATCTCAGCGGCATTGGTCACCCGGGTGTCGATGTCTCCCTGCACCGTTACTGCCCGCCGGCCGTCCACACGGGCGATTCGGGCATGCCCCCTGTCTAGACTCAGAATGGCAACCGAACCGATGGGTATCTGGGTGCCGTCCGTTAATGTTATGCGGAAATTTTCAAGATCCTGAAGGCTATTCCGATCGAATGCCGACAGTGCAACGTTGATTTCATACGATTCCGCCCCGACTTGAATCTCATATGCATCGATGCCGTGGAAGGCTGCGCGCAGTTGCTCTGCGATGGTCCGTGCGTTCAATCCGACCGCTGTGGCCCCTTCCTTAAGATGGATTCTAACCTCCGGCTTGCCGGGCCGAAGATCGTCTGAAAGGTCGACCACCCCCTTAAATCCGCCCAACCATTTCTGAAGTTCCAGCGCAGCTATTTTGAGCCCGCCCAAGTCACGACCGCTAAGGCGCATTTCAAGTGGCAGACCACCGGGTGTGATGGAAGGCTCTGCGAATTTCAACGCGATTATGTCCGGAACACCTTCCATTTTTTTCCGCCACAGGTTGAAAATATCATCCACCCTTGTATTTCGTTTCTCGACCTCTAAAAGATCTACAGAAACCGTGGCCATGTGAGGGCCTGTTTCATAGGCGTCGACATTCTTGTTAAACTGTACCATGACGTTTTTTATCAAGCTCCGGCTGCCGGGTTGAAGAGGGGTCAGCTGCCTGTTCAGCTCGTCAAGGGATCGGGTTATATTTTCAACCACCGCTTCGGTCTTTTTTAACGGTGTGCCCTGGGGCAGCAAAATGCGGGCTTCAACCACATCGCCATCAATTTCCGGAAAGGCTTGAAATTTCAAAATGCCTCCGGCGATCATCCCGACAGAAATAAGGAATAATCCAACGGTTGCGCCCAGGACAACATATCGCCATGATACGGCAACATAAACCACCCGGCCGAGGAGTGTATCCCGCACCCAGTCAAATGCACGCTCAAACCATTTTCTGAAACGGCTCATAGACTGGGTGTGTGGGTCTCGCATCGAGTGAGCCAGATGATGCGGCAATATCCAGAACGCTTCAATAAGACTTACGGTCATCACCAAAATCAGCACCACCGGCATGACCCGCATCACTTTGCCGATCTCGCCAGTCAAAAAAGAGATGGGTCCGAAAATAAATACGGTTGTTGCAAAAGAGGACAGAACACCGGTTTTGACTTCTGCGGTACCGTCAATGGCTGCCCTCAGGGCGCTTTTGCCGCTCCTGAGGTGAGTGGCGATGTTCTCGGAAATGACAATTGCATCGTCCATCAGAAGCCCCAGGGCCAAAAGCAAGCCCACCATGGTAAACATATTGATGGAGAAGTTAATCAGAGGCAAAAAGAAAAATGCACCCAGGAAGGCAACCGGAAGCCCCATGGCCACCCAGAATGAAAAACGCAGGCCGAAAAAAAGCCCCATCGTTAAAAACACAAGCAAAAGTCCCTGCCAGCCGTTTTTTACCAGCATCAGAAGCCGGTCACGGACAATGGAGGATGCGTCCTGTGTTAAGACAAATCGCACGGGAGGCGGTTTAATCGAGTCCTCTTTCTTTAAAAAATCCTCTACGGCGTCCAAGACCCGGAGAGAATCCTGGTTTTTAGTTTTAAGGATCTTAATCAGACCGGCTCGATGGTCGTTCATAACGATCTTTTCTTCTTCGAGCTCAAATGTGTCATGAATGGCAGCGATATCCCCCAGCCGGATTTCCGCACCCTTTTTGCTGCCGATAATAACAAGGCCCGTCAGCGCATCGACCGATCGACGTTCGTCCGTAAATCGGATCAGAACATCCTGTTCATCGGTTTCAATGGCGCCCAGCGGAAGATCGATGCTCTGATGCCTGATGGCCTCGGCAATGTCTTGAATACTGATCCCGTACTGCATAAGGTTCTGGATGGGAATTCGAACCTGGAGTTGATGATCTGAAAACCCGTGGACCTCGACCAGTGAAATTTCCTCAACCCTCTGCAGTCGCTCTTTCATATCTTCGCAATAGGATTTTAGATGAACCGGTGACATGGGACCGGTTACGGCGATGGAAACCACATGCTCGGTAAGTCCCAGCTCCCTTATGATCGGGTCTTCAGCTTCTGTCGGGAATTCGTCAATGGCCTCCACCTCTGTTTTGATGTCGCTGATAAAGGCTTGAAAATCTTGACCCTCCTGCATCTTAACGACGACTTTCCCGATACCTTCCCGAGCCTCGGAGCGAATCTCATCCACATAATTGACACCGTCTACAGCCTCTTCGATGCGCCGACAAATGGCATCTTCTATATCCTCTGCCGAAGCACCCGGATAGGACACGGTGATTTCCGCTTCATCAGCCCTGTAATCGGGAAAGGTTTCCCGGCGCAGAGAGGGTACGCTAAGAATTCCGGCAGCAAAAAAGACGATCATCAACAGGTTGCTCGCCGTTGGATGCTCGGCAAAAAATCGAATCATCGGTTCTCCGGAGAAATTTCCCGGCTTTCAGTTTTAGCGGAAGCTTCTTTAGACAACTTTGCGGCAAGGGCGGTATCCTCGTGGGGATCAACTCTCATACCCTCAATGGCGGGGATTAAATCAGAAACGATGAGCCGGTCCCCCTCCTTTAATCCGTCTTTAACCGCATAAAAATTGCCCTGGGCGAAATCAAGAGCGACTTCTTTTCGAACCAACCGATTTCTAGAATCCAGGATGTATACATAACGATCGTGTAAGGCAGATCGGGGGATTATGATCATGTTGGGAATCGGTTGACCGATCAGTTCGACTTCACAGTACATGTTGCGGACAAGCGGCGGGCGTGATCCGATCCGGACTTTTTCATACGGATAGTCCACTGTGACGATCACCCCGACGGTTCGGGTCTTTGGATCTAAGGACCCGGTGGCTCTTTCAAAACGGGCATTCCAGGATACTGCAACATCTCCGACTTTCAATCGTACGACCGCCGACAATTGAAACAATTCGCTAAGCACTGAAAAATCAAGATTCGCAATGGATACCGGACGTCCAACGGACCTGAGCAAGTTTATCATTTTGTCAATGGATACCTGCGCTTCGATTTCGGCCGAAGCGGTACCATCGGCAGAGAAAAGCATCTGCCCCTTTTGGACGAACTGGCTTTGCTCGATTTTGACATCTACGATCCGACAGTTAAAAGGGGCTTTGATGACCGTATTCTCAAGATCCAGCCGGGTCGCCTCCAGCCGAACCTTGTTAAGTGAAAGACTTGCCGTCAGCGCCTTGATTTTTGAGGGGATCAGGTTTAAACTATTTTTCAGGTTCTGGACCTTTGTCAGTTGAGCATAGTATGCGGCTTGCTGGTTGTCGAAACTCGAATCCGAAACGATCCGCTTTTGCAAAAGCTGTCTTTGCCGTTTAAGCTCTTTTCGGCTTAGGGCAAGGTTTTTTTCCTCAATTCCGAATAGAAGCGTTTGGTTTTTTTTAGTAACACCAATCTCCGCGATCTGTGCCTTGATATTTTGTATATCGGCTTCGATCTGAGCCACGGCAAGTTCATAGGGGGCGGGATCGATACGGGCCAATTCGGTTCCGTCTTTGATGATTTCGCCTCTTTCCAGCAGAGAACTGAGTGATACAATCTTTCCGCTGACTTCCGCTACCGCCTGCCAAAAGCGATCAGGTTGAACATATCCGTAACCGACAGCACGGGGGGCGACGCCAATCGGTTGAATCTTAATGATCCGAACCGGAGTGATCTTCTCCTTTGCGAGGAGCTGCTCAGGCCCTTTGCGATTACGTACAAGCGCCCCGACAATGAGTATCGCCATCAGGATCGGAATGACAGCCAGCAAGCGTTTGGGGGGTTTTTTTATTAGCATTTCTTATAAAGCGCCATTTTGAGTCGAATTCATCTTTGCCTATTTTCCGGCCATCATCGCCGCGATATCCTCTTGAACCGTGCCAATGGGCTTGATATCGAATTTCTCCACCAGCACCTTGGCCACATTGGGGGAGAGAAAACCGGGCAGGGTAGGGCCTAACCGAATGCCCTTGACGCCCAGAAACAGCAGAGCCAGGAGTACGGCCACGGCCTTTTGTTCGTACCAGCCGATGTCGTAGGAGATCGGAAGGTCGTTGATATCTTCCAGGCCAAACACCTCTTTGAGCTTCAGGGCGATCATCGCCAGGGAATAAGAGTCGTTACACTGGCCGGCATCCAGCACGCGGGGGATGCCCCCGATGTCTCCCAAGGCCAGCTTGTTGTAGCGGTACTTGGCGCACCCGGCGGTAAGAATCACCGTGTCCTTGGGCAGGTTCTCGGCGACCTCGGTATAGTAGCTGCGGGCTTTTTGACGACCGTCGCAGCCGGCCATGACCACGAAGCGCTTGATGGCCCCGGATTTCACCGCATCCACCACCTTGTCGGCCAGGGCCAACACCTGGTTGTGGGCAAACCCACCGACGATGGAACCGGTCTCGATTTCGGTGGGCGACGGGCAGGACTTGGCTTTTGCAATCAGGGCGGAGAAGTCCTTAGCGCCGCCGGCGGGCCGGTCGGCAATGTGCACGGCACCCTCATAGCCGACGACACCGGTGGTAAAGAGCCGGTCCAGGTAGGTGTTCTCTTTTTTCAGGGGCACAAGGCAGTTGGTGGTGAGCAGGATCGGTCCGTTAAAGGATTCGAACTCCGTGTTCTGATGCCACCATGACCCGCCGTAGTTACCCACAAAATGGTCATACTTCTTAAAGGTCGGATAGTAATTGGCCGGCAGCATCTCACCGTGGGTGTAGACATCGACCCCGGTTCCCTCGGTCTGTTTCAGCAGTTCTTCCATGTCTTTTAAATCGTGGCCGGTGATCAGTATCCCGGGGTTGTTACCCACACCGATATTCACTTCGGTAATTTCCGGGTTGCCGTATGCCGTCGTATGGGCCTCGTCCAGTAGGGCCATGGTGGACACCGCCGTTTCTCCTGCTTTCATCACCAGACCGACCATTTCGTCCACGGTCAGGGTTTTGGTGGTTGAGGCCAGCGCTTCCATCATGAAATCATTGATTTCATCCTTTTTAAATCCCAGGATGGCTGCGTGGTCGGCATAGGCGGCGACCCCTTTCAGGCCGATGGTCAAAAGCTCCCGCAAGGAGCGGATATCTTCATTCTCTGTGGCCAGAACGCCCACGGTCTTGGCCTTTTCTGAAAACGCAGCCATATCATCGGTAAACCAGGTGGCCGTCTCGGGCAGCGATCCGTCGAAATCCCGGCCGTTTTTTTTCCTGTAGGCGGCCAGAAACTTGGTTTTGAGCTGATCCCGTCTCCGGAGACCTTCCCGTATCATTTCCGTAAAGCGTGCATCGTCCCAGTTGGCATTGGTGATGGTCGCGAAAAGACCCTGGGCGATGAAGTCATCGTTTGCGCGGTCTGCAGCGCCCAGTTCCTTGAGCTTTTCACCATAAACCGAGATCCCCTTGAGCACGGAGATCAAGAGGTCTTGAAGGTTGGCGGTTTCCTCCGGCTTGCCGCATACGCCTCTGACGGTACAGCCGGTGTTCTTGGCGGTTTCCTGACATTGAAAACAAAACATGATGGGTCTCCTTTCGTATTGTGTGTTTTATGGTTTAGGCAAGTTTAGCGTATCGGATTCCTCGATGGCGCATTGAAAACGCTGGAGCAATCGGTCCGGATCGAGCCCGTACTCCCGGGCGACATCCGCCAACGTGTGAAAGGCCTCTGTGGGACAGCCCCCACACAGCAGTCCCATGTCCAAGAATACTTGTAGGGCCTGTGGGTGGCGGTCTAAGATCTCTTTGACGGTTATGGCCGGTGTGAACGCTTCCTTTTTTTTTACCACCTCGGACTCCTGTTTACCGTTCGATATTTCCGGCTTCCTATGATCCGGGACCATCGCTTGCTTGCCGCTGATCCGTTATTGAGACAACCCGCCCGGGAATCCAGTCCACAGGTCGATGCCGGAACCGAAGATAGCTTTCTTTTCGTCTGTCTTCTTTGCGCTGGCGCAAACAAAAGGAATTTTTTTTTGAAAATATAAAGTAAGAGAACGGGCTGGAAAGATGCCGGATTAAGCGGGGTGCAGGTCAGCCATTTTCAGCAAACATTACCAGTGCATGAGGATCGGTAACGGTAATCCGCTCACGTCCGGATTGTACCCAGCCGATCTTTTCCCAGGCACTGAGAATGCGGCTCACCGTGTAGAGTGTGGTCCCGGAGTAGTCGGCGATATTCTGGCGGCTAAGGGGAATATCGATAAAAATGCCATCCGGGGTCTGGGAACCCGCACGCCGCATCAGCCGCAGGAGGGAGCGGGCGATGCGTTGATCGACATGCTCGGTGGACAACTCTAGGTAACGGTGCTGCACATCGTCGAGGCGTTCCAGAATGATGCCTATAATGTTGATGGCAATATCGGGATATTTTCGCATTAACCCTAAGATGGTTGGTTTATCCCAGCCGGTGACCTCTGTTTCTTCGACGGATTCTGCCTTAACGGGATATTCCCGATCTTTGATAACGGCAACCGCAGCGGTCAATTCTCCAACTCCGATATAACGGATGATCACTTCCTTGCCCTGCTCGTTAAGCTTGGTAAGTTTTAAGCGACCTCGATTGACCAGGTAACATTTTTTAGCGGGTTCATCTTGATAAAATAGTATGCTTTTAGGTTGGACTTGTTTACGAAAACCGCTTTTGACGATCTCCTCATATTGTTCAATAGTTAGACCCTTGAACACATCCGTTTTCGGAAGACTATCCGCTATCGATGGTTTTCTGTCCATAGTTTGCAAATAGATACTGTTACCGTGTTAGGGTGCCGGTCTTGGAAGATTCTTGCATGATGCTTGAACCCCTTCAGTATTAAGCATATCGATGGTAATTATAGTTGAAAATATCAAATTCAGCTCAAATTGCAACCGATTGTTTTATTCGAAAACCCGGTTATCCAGAAAGCTCAAGTGAGTCCTTTCGGCTCACCTCCAAAGCCTATTCCTGTAGGCAAAATTCACCGAGAGTTGCTGGGGGCGACAATATTCCGATTGAGTTTCTTCCGCTTAAGAAGTATATCCAACAGATTAGACGTAACTGCTTAAAGATTCCGGGTTCACATGAAAATTATCTACTATAGTCAGCATATCTGGGGGGTTGGGCATGTTTTTAGAACCCTCGAGATCTCTAAAGCGTTAACGGGTCATGAAGTGGTTCTTGTAACCGGCGGTGACCGGGTGGATGCGCCGATGCCGGATCATGTCCGTGAATTCCGTTTGCCCGTGATCATGACGGATCGGAACCCTAAAGATCTCGTTGCCACCGACAATGAGATGTCGCTTGAACAGACCCATCAGAAACGGAAGCAGATGCTCCGCGATATCTATGTAGACGAATCTCCGGATGTGCTGATGGTAGAGTTTTATCCGTTCGGCCGGAACGCCTTCCGGTTTGAGCTTGATCCGTTGCTTGAGTCGATACGGAATAGAGAACTTCCCGAAAGTTTTGTGGTTTCGAGCCTGCGGGATATCCTTGTTGAAAAGGTAGATATACACCTGTACGAACCGCGCGTGATCCGGAAATTGAACCGGTTTTTTGATGCCCTGCTGGTGCATGCCGATCCGGTACTGGTTAAGCTGGATGAGACCTTCGGCCGGATGGATGAGATCGATATACCGGTAGCCTATACCGGTTTTGTTGCCCCCAGGCCGGAGGCAGGTGCGGGTCCAGGCCTTCGGAAAATGCTCGGGATTAAAGACGCTGAAAAACTCATTGTTGTCAGTTCCGGCGGAGGGAAGGCAGGCGCGCCATTGGTTGAAGCGGTACTAAAGGCCTTCCCGCGTCTGGGCATCTATGATTGTTGTCATCTATACATTTTTACGGGTCCATATATGAGCGAGGAGGATTTTGAACGGGTTTATCGATATTCCGATAAACGGATCAAGATATCCCGTTTTACCACAGACTTTTTGTCTTATCTTGCAGCAGCCGACCTGTCGGTAAGCATGGGCGGCTACAACACCTGCATGAACCTGTTAACCTCGGGTGTGACCGCTCTGGTTTGGCCCTTTTCCTATGACCGGGAGCAGGGGATTCGGGCCCGGCGTCTCGCCCGGCGTGGGGTTTTGCGTGTTTTGGAAGACACCGACCTGGGTCCGGAAAAACTGGCAGACCTCATGGAAAAGGCGCTGACGGAAAAAAACGGATCCGTTGCCCGGATCGACCTGGAGGGTGCCGCACACACCGCCGACTGGCTGATGAAACATGCAGTGAAGTTTAAAGTGCCTAAAATTTAAAGTGCCTAAAATTAAGGTCTGCTATCAAATAAGTTTGAAGTGAGCTAAAGTTTGAAGTGCCTAAAGTTGAGGAATTTTATCAAATAAGTTTGAAGTGAGCTAAAATTGTGGAATTCTGTCAATTATAAAATGATTATTATCCTTAACTTTAGGCATTTTAGGCACTTATTGGACCGCGCTGTCGGCGTGCCTCAATTTTAGCTCACCTTAGGCATTTCACATTTTAAAATTATTTAGAGTATCCCGAAGCATTGAAACAAAAAATTCAGAGCGTGTTTGTGTCTGGATCGGGCTTGTCCGGGTTAGGAGGAGTTCATATTTTGCCTGAGACAGTGGCTCTATAAGAAATATTCTCCCCTGCAAATCATTTACAATCCCGGGTGGTTGTGATAAAGGTCGGGTATTTGAACACTGCTATCGTGTTGTTCGACCACATCTTGTACATAACTGTTTGTCTTCATATCTTTTAAGCGAAAGGGTCGTTTTGACGTGAGTGAGAGACTCAATGCCGCAAGGGGTTCGGACCGGGTATCTCGACTCGTTGTGCTGCCCTTCAAAAAATCCGTCGAAATTGCCTACAAAAGCATCCGAGTCCGTTTCTTTCGTTCCCTGATTACCGTATTGAGCCTTGTTCTGGCAGTCTCGTTTTTGAGTTTTGTCCGGGTCAGCAATGATGCGGCAAACGGCATGCTCGCCAACAGCGACAACAACCTGCGGCAGATGCTCATCCGTTCGGGGTACGATTTGGCGCCGGAAGACACCAGCGTCGGCAGCAACCCCAAACAACGATGGATTATTATCCTCTCGTTGCTGGTGTGTGTGGTCGGCATTGTGAATGCGCAGCTGATGGCAGTCACCGAACGGTTCCGGGAAATCGGGACCATGAAGTGCCTGGGGGCGCTGGATCGCTTTGTTTTGCGACTGTTTCTTCTGGAGGCCGGCATGCAGGGGCTGGTAGGGGCTGCCGCAGGCAGCATTGTCGGGGCGGTATTTTCTTTGTTGAATGCATTGCTGCATTACGGTGCCGCTGCCTTCAGTCACCTCCAATGGGGGGATGTATTGACATCCATATTGTTTTCAACAGGCGTCGGATGTTTCCTGAGTTTGCTGGGTGTACTCTACCCGGCAATCCTTGCAGCAAAAATGCAGCCGGTTGAAGCGATGCGGGTGGAGCAGTAGGTAGGTATTTTCGAAGTGCGAATGGCGATTTTCGAATTGGAAGGTCGCAATTTGTTTCAAGCGGTATTTCAAAGCTGCCATTCGAAAATCTGAAATCGAAAATCGAAAATATCCTGGAGTTTATTATGGCCGATGCTGAAAATATCGTACGGGTATCCGAGATAACCAAAACATTCAAGCTCGGGAAATTAGACGTCCAGGCCCTCAAGGGAATCGACCTTGAGATTGCCACCGGACATTACATTTCAATCATGGGTCCGTCCGGTTCCGGAAAGAGCACCCTTTTTAATATGATCGGCGGACTGGACAAACCCACCACCGGAAAGGTTTTTATCGACGAGGTCGATATTGCGCAACTGGATGCCTATGAGCTGGCATGGCTGAGATGCCGTAAGATCGGTTACATCTTTCAAACCTTCAATATCATTCAGGTGATGACGGCACTGGAAAACGTGACATTGCCGATGATTTTTTCCGGAATGAACAATGATGAAGCCGTTGGAAAAGGGATGCATCTACTTGAGCTGGTGGGGCTTGCGGAACGGTTTCAGCACAAGCCGTTTGAACTGTCCGGCGGCCAGCAGCAGCGGGTGGCCGTGGCACGTGCACTTGCCAATGATCCGGCCATTATTCTGGCTGACGAGCCCACCGGAAACCTCGACCTCAACACCGGTGAAGAGATCATCAATCTCCTGAAGAGTTTAAGCAAAGATAGAAACGTGACCGTCATCTCAGCCACCCATGACATCAAGATGTTGAATGTGTCGGATCAGGTTGTCTGGATAAGGGACGGGCGTGTCGATAAAGTAGAAGAGCGTGAAGACCTTGCCATTTCCGTGGGAAAGGTCGATACACGGTAACCCGATATGTTTAACCCTCGGCCATCCGGCCGAAGAAAAAACCGAGCGCCGATAGTGGTGAGACCGATGAAATACCGGGAAAAAAGTCCTGCTGCAGAAAAAGACAACCTGCAAAGACGCAGAACGCGCCGAGCGTGGTTTCCGGTTATTTCATGGATTCTTCTGATAGGGGTTGTCCTCTGTTCTCCGCTGCATTCGGCGGCCCAAACCATCCGGACCGATGATTTCAACCGGATGGTCCAGACCCTGGCCGCGTATAAAGACCGGAGCACGGGCACCCCCGGTGCTGCTGCTGCGGCGAAGTACATCAAAGATCAGTTTGGCCGGATCGGTCTTGAAGAGATCGGCAGTATTCGATTCGACAACCCCATTCTCCGGCAAAAAAAGAGCGTCCTTTATCTGGCGGACAAAAATATCGAAGCCCCCATATTTTCACTTCACGCCAATGCCATATCGCCCAATTCCACTCCGCCGGAAGGGGTGGCAGGGCCTCTGGTTTATGTCGGATCCGGTGAATTAAAAGAGTTCAACGGTAAAACCATTGCCGGTGCCGTTGTTCTGATGGAGCTTGACTCAGGGAAAAACTGGCTCCACGCAGCCTCTCTCGGTGCCAAAGGCCTGATCTATGTGGATCGGGGATTACAATCGAAGACAGTCTTTGAAGAAAAGGTGGAACTGTCGCCGATTTTGTTTCCCCTGTTCTGGATGCCTGTAAACAGGGTTCGGGAGCTGTTCGGCCGGTTTGAGGAATCGGGCGAGGCGGTGGCTGAAAACGTCCGCATAACCGCCAACAGTACCTGGGAGACCGCCGTCGGTGAAAACATCTACGGGATGATTACCGGTATTGATCCGAAACTGAATGAAGAGCTGATCGTTGTCGAGGCTTTCTACGACAGCAAGGCATTTGTACCGGGGCTGTCTCCGGGTGCAGACGAATCCTGCAGCATCGTTACCCTGCTCCAGATGGCGCGGTATTTGAAAGGCTCTCCTCCGGCCCGGTCGATTCTTCTGGTTGCCACAGACGGACACTCCCGGACACTTTCCGGCATGCGGGAAATGATATGGAGTATCCGTGAGCGGTCAAAGGATATCCGCAGGATAAAAAAAACACTCAAAAAAGCCGTCAGCGAAACCCAGAAGATCGAAAAGCTGCTAAAGAGCATCTCCGCCGAGACGGGGTGGCTGGAAAAAGCATCTGATCCGGAAATCGGGGTCAAGATGAAATCGGCCCTTGAAGAGGGGATCAAAACCGAAGTCGATGTGATTTCGAGGCAGCTGATGCGGCTTCGCTTGAAAGAGCAGACCCCGGAAACCGACCAGCATATCAAATCATTGGATCGTAAACGGCTGGTGCTCCGGCGGATGGGCTGGCGCGCCTCCTTTACGGATCTTCCGGAAGATGAGCGGGAAGAAGTCATGAAGCTGGTTCCCGTTGTTTTAAAAGATCAGAGAGCGATTCTTTCGGATGCCAAACGGCAACAGCGGTACCTTAAATCCGCCACCCGATTCCGTTCGCTGATCAAAATAAAAGAGCTTGCCGCGGTGATTTCACTCCATCTTTCAAGCCATGGCGACGGCATCGGTGCATTCAACAAGGGATGGCTCTATCCTTTAAAACCCACCATTGACCGGATCAATCCCTACAGCACGCTGGATCAGGCACTGAACAGCGGGGCGGCCGAGGTCAAAGAAACCTTGCAGCTTCCCCAGATGTATAAAGATACCTTGCGACCGAGTCGACGACGGCCCTGGGAAAGTTATTTTCTGGATCGGCCCTATATGGGAGGTGAGGTAAGCTCTTTGGCGGGCTATGTCGGAATTACCCTGGCAACCGTACACGACGGCCGTCTGTTATGGGGAACCCCCGATGACGTGCCTGAACGCGTAAATACGGACTATGCCGCCAAACAGAGCGCGTTTGTTTGCGGCCTGATCAAATATCTGGGTAATACACCGGCCCTGCAAACCGGTGTATTACCCAGAAACGGCTTTTCAACGGTGACCGGACGTGCCAATTTCTTAAGACACGGAGAGCTCTTTGCCGACCAGCCGGCGCCTGAAAGCGTGATTCTCTCTTTTCAGCACCTGACCCGGCATTACAGCATGGTGGATCACCTGGGTATCTTTCGGATAAAGGGTGTTGCAGACAAAAAACATGTGCTCCACAAAGTCATTATCGAAGGATACCGTTTTGACCCGGACACCGGAGAGATCGTCTGGGCGATTCACAAAAAAAAGACCGGAAAAAGTGCATACCGGGTGAAGATGCAACGGCGCGCCATGCAGACAGATTTGGTCATGTTCACCTGCAAAAGCACAACCCTGTTCAATCTGCTGGAACCCCGCACCTTTAGTTACATGACCAAAATCGCATTGATCGACGCCCGCAGGGAGGCCCCCCCATTACGGTACTGGTGGAGCCGCATCGATACCCGGGCGTCGGTGATCGCCTCTATTTTTCTGGAATCCGGAACGCGGTTGAAAATGACGCTTTCCGATACTGTTTTGCGGAAAAAAATGATTCTTACCAATGCCTCAGCAGACCATCCGGTGGGGACCGGATATCTGGTTGATGAATGGCCTTTTTTACTCCGAACCGAGCACCTGATTGCACGGGATATGTGGTCTCTGCTGACCCCCCGGGTTTCCAATCTCGAGACCCACGGTATTTTTAACGATAAGATTCGAACGCTCCGACAGGAAGGCACCGATGCCCTGGCAACGGCTGAAAAGGCACTCGAAGAGCGTATTTATGACCGGTTTTTTGAATCATCCAAAAGGTCCTGGGCCCTGGCAAGCCGTGTGTACAATCACGTTGAGAAAACGCAGAAAGACGTTCTGTTCGGGGTGTTGTTTTATATTGCCCTGTTTGTTCCGTTTGCGTTCTGCGCGGAGCGGCTGCTGTTCTGCTATTCAAATATCTACAAGCGGATCATTGCCTTCTTATCGATACTGGCGATTCTCATCGCCGTAATTTACAACGTGCACCCGGCATTTCAGTTGGCCTACAGCCCCATGGTGGTGATTCTGGCGTTTTTTATCATGGGGCTGTCGATGATGGTGACCCTGATCATTTTCTTCCGGTTTGAAGCCGAGATGGTGTCGCTGCAGCGCCGGGCCCGGCATATAAAAACCGAGGAGATCAGCCGGTGGAAAGCGTTTCTGGCCTCTTTTTTCCTGGGCGTGAGCAACCTGCGGCGGCGGCGGCTGCGCACCGGGCTCACCTGCGCCACCCTGATCATCCTGACCTTTACCATCATGAGCTTTACCTCGGTAAAGTCCATGCGACGGCATGCGCGGATTCGCTATCAGCCCACCGCCCCCTATCAGGGGTTTTTGTTAAAACATGCCAGCTGGCAGAGTCTGCCGCGGGAAGCACTCGGGGTTTTTCACAACGCCTTTGAAGGAAAAGGGCTGGTTGCACCGCGTGTCTGGATGGAAACAGAAGACAAAACAGAGGCAACCCGCATCCCCGTTCGGTTTCAGGACCGCCTCGTGGCGGCACAGGGGCTGGTGGGTCTTTCCGCCGATGAAGTCCGGGTAACCGGACTGGATAGAATTTTAATCAGCGGCAGATGGTTTACCCATACCGACCGGCGCGCCATCCTGTTGCCGGAAAGCCTGGCCGCAAACCTGGGCATCCATTCCGCAAAAAATCAAGATGCGGTGGTGAAGCTTTGGGGAATCCCCTTCCAGGTTGTGGGGATTTTTTCAGGCCAAAAGCTGAAGGAACAGACAGAACTGGATGGTGAACCGCTCACTCCGGTCACTTTCCCCAGTGAAATTTCCATGGCCATGACAGACGTTGAGGTCGAGGCCATGGAATCGGGCGATGATATCGAATTATTCCAGAGCCGGTATCACCATGTATCCCCCGAGCTGACACTCATTATTCCATCCCGGACGTTGCTTTCGGCCGGGGGGCAGTTAAAAGGTGTTGCGGTTCGACCGGATAAAAGCCTCCGGACCCAGGATATTGCCCAGGATCTGGTGGACCGTTTCGGGCTTGCGCTCTTTAGCGGAGAAACAGACGGCACGTTTCTCTATAACGCCAGCGATACCATGAGCTACAGCGGTGTACCGAATATCGCGATCCCGCTGATCATTTCCGTATTTATCGTACTCAACACCATGATCGGCAGTGTGTATGAAAGAAAACATGAAATCGGTATCTATACCTCTGTCGGACTGGCCCCGTCCCATGTCTCTTTCCTGTTTATTGCCGAAGCCCTGGCCTTTGCCGTTCTCAGCGTGGTTCTGGGGTACCTGGTGGCACAGACAGCAGCCAGTTTTTTTGCAGGGACCTCCCTCTGGGCCGGCATTACCGTGAACTATTCTTCTCTTGCCGGCGTGGCCGCAATGCTGCTGGTCATCCTGGTGGTATTGGTATCGGTTATTTATCCGTCAAAAGTCGCTGCCGAAATCGCCATACCGGATGTGAATCGTTCCTGGCGGCTTCCGGATGTAAAAAACAACACCATCGAGATCACCCTGCCCTTTTTGATGAAGCACCACGAAAAGAGAAGCATCGGCGGATATATTCTGGACTATTTTCAATCCCACCAGGATGTATCACACGGCATCTTTTCCACCGGTGAGATCGTGTTGGGGTTTGTCTGTCCGCATCCGTTGGAGTTGATCGAAAAAGGCGAACCCTGCAAAGATGGCAGCTGTTGCAGAGAGGACTGCCTGCAGATGATTACCACAGTCTGGCTGGCGCCCTTTGATTTTGGGATTATGCAGCGGGTGGAGGTCCAGTTCTGCCCTTCCGAGGGTGAGGAGGGGTTTCTTGAAATCCGGGTTCGGCTTATCCGGAAATCCGGAGAGGCCAATGCCTGGCTGCGGATCAACAAAGCTTTTTTAAATTCACTGAGAAAACAGCTGCTGGTTTGGCGGTCCCTTGACGCTGAGTCTCATGCGCATTTTGAAAAACTCCTGGCATCAACCTCTCGTGCACAGCATGATAATTCGGAATTAATGGAAAATATATGAATATTTCCAGACAGGATGTGGCCCCGGAACACCGAAACGAACCGGCAGCAACAGAAGCCGGGCAGGATCGCATACGGTTTCGCGCCATATTGATCGGACTGATAATTTCAATACTTATCTGCCTGTTGACCCCTTTCAACAACACCTATCGGCAGGCCACACCCCTTGGCGGGGGGTATTTTCCCCTTGCGCCTTTTTATGTGCTGCTTTTCCTGACCGTATTTGCCGCCCTGTTTCGCAAAATGATCAAAGGCTGGAACTTGATTACGGGAAAAGAGTTGCTGGTGACCTGGATTCTCATGGTCATCGCTTCGGGTATCGCCTACACGGGGCTGGTCCGCACCTTCTTTATCAACCTCACCGCCCCCTATCATTTCGCCTCGGTGGAAAATCGGTGGGGTGAGGTCCTCCATCCCCTTCTTCCGAAAATGTGGTACCCCCAGAGCCCGGAGGCCATCGAAAAACTCTACAACGGACTTATCGGCGGCCGACAGATGAGCTGGTGGGAGGTTTTGGAAAAGATTCCATGGAGTGTCTGGATTCCCCCGTTGATGGTCTGGGGCGGATTTATCTTTCTCTGCTACTTTGTCATGCTCTGTATCGTCAATCTCTTGAGCGGACAACCGCTGTACAACGAACGGATGAATTTCCCACTGCTCAGAGTCCCGGAGATGATGGAAGCGTCGCTCGATGAAAATGAGCTGTATCAATTTTTTTCCAACAGATTTCTTCTTGCCGGTCTTCTGGTACCGGTATGTCTGCACCTGATCAACGGATTGAGTTTCTATAATCCGGATGTGCCCCAAATACCGACATTGATTCTGGCCGGGCGGTATTTTCCGAAATTCGGCCTCTTTTCAGGCTTTTACAAGCTGAAAATATATATATACCCTGCGTTTATCGGTTTTGCTTTTTTGACTTCAAAGCAGATTTCATTCTCTTTCTGGTTCTTTTTCATCACGGGCGGCCTCCTGGCCGGCCTCCTCGGTGTTTTGGGGTATAATATTCCGTCAGCCGCTCTGGGAGTCACATTCGGTCCGGTGCTTTCCCGGCCCGAGGAAACCCAGATGATCGGCGCATACGTGGTCTTTTTTATTTTCCTCTTCTGGGTGGCCCGGTATCATTTCCGGAAGATCCTCTGGTATGGACTGACGTTTAAGAAGGGGACCATTTCAGACGGCGATTGGCTGTCGACCCGGTTTACGTTCTGGGGGTTTGTCATCGGCGGGTTAGGAATCGTGGCCTGGTGCCACTATTTCGGTGTTCCGCTTCTGTTTTCATTTTTTGTGGTATTCGCCTTTTTTATGGTCACACTGGTCGCCGTGCGCGTTGTCTGCCAGGGGGGGTTGGCCTATTTTACCCTGTCCGCAGCCCCCCTGGATGGGCTGATGGCTTTTTTCGGGCCAAGGTTTTTCACCCAAATGGGTCTTCTGGTGGCGGCGGTCACCCAGAAGATGCTCTTTCTTGACCTGAGAGAATCCCTGATGCCCTCATTGCTTCATGCCAGCAAGATAACCCAGCGTACTTCCAACCGGCAGATGATATTCGGCGGCATTTTTCTCACCCTCTTTGCTGCGGTTGTCGTCTCTTTTGTGGCCATGCTGGCGTTGTGCTATAAGTTCGGCGTCCGCGAACTCGGTTTCGACTGGGCGACTCGTACCACCGTCACCATGTACGAGAATATTTATTCCCTGATCGAATCTCCGGTAAAACCCGGAAAATGGGTGCTGATATTTACATGTATCGGCGCGGCCGTGATGCTCATTCTGGCCGTCTGTTACCACCGATTTTACTGGTGGCCGATTCATCCCATCGGCTATTTGACGGCCTATAGCTCGGCCATGTGGATTTTGTGGTTCAGCTTTTTTGTAGGGTGGCTGTGCAATGCGCTGTGCATGCGTTACGGGGGTGTGGGGTTGTTTAAACGGCTCCGTTTTTTTTTCATCGGATTGATCATCGGCGATCTGTTCATGGGCGGCACCTGGGCGATTGTCGGGCTGTTCAGCTATGCCAGTTATCAGGTTTTGCCGACGTAGAGGTACACAGGCCGTTATGTACGAAGATAAAGAGCTTCAAGAGTATCGAGATCTCCTCAAGGTACCGGATCACTTTGAAGAGGGGTTCAACTGGAAAGCCATTATCGGCGCCGTATTCATCGGCTTTCTCATGATGCCCGGCAGTATGTATCTGCAGCTTGTGATCGGGAGCGGTATCGGACCGGCCGCCCGGTGGGTGACGATCATTCTGTTTGCCGAAATCGCCAAACGTGCATACACGGAGTTGAAGCAGCAGGAGATTTTCATTCTCTACTTTATGGCCGGCGCCGCACTGGCATCCCCGTTCCAGGGGCTTTTATGGAATCAATACCTTGTGCAATCCGATGCAGCCCGGATGTTGGGTTTGACCGAATTCATTCCGGCCTGGGTTGCACCGGGCCCTGAGTCCGACTCCCTGGTTGCACGCACCTTTTTTCACAGGGACTGGATGATACCCATACTCCTTCTGGTGGGGACCCAGTTTGTCCAGCGGGTCGACCATTTTGGTCTGGGATATGCGCTTTACCGGATTACGTCGGATGTTGAGAAGCTGCCGTTTCCCATGGCGCCGGTGGGAGCACTCGGGGTCATGGCGCTGGCAGAGTCGACAGAAGAAAAACAGAAAAGTTGGAAATGGCGTATTTTTTCTATCGGCGGGGTTATCGGCCTGGCTTTCGGCGGTATATATGTGCTGCTCCCTGCGGTATCCGACCTGTTTCTGTCCGAGCCGATCCGCCTGATACCGATTCCCTGGGTGGAACTGACCCGTCATACCGAGCAGCTGCTGCCTGCGGTTGCCACCGGTATCCAGTTCGATCTCGGCCTTGTTTTTATCGGAATGGTGCTTCCGTTCTGGGCCGTTATGGGTGGACTCATCGGTCTGATCATCACCGTGGTCGCCAATCCGATCCTTTATCGTCACGGAATTTTGCACCGATGGCACGCGGGTATGGGAACCGTCGATACGGTATTTGCCAACAACTTTGATTTCTATATGAGTTTCGGCATCGGGCTCGGTCTTGCCATCGCCTTTATCGGTATTTGGCATGTCGTACGTTCCTTTAGTGGCGCAGGCGGGGGACAGCGGGGAAGTTTAAAAGACCTGTTCAAGCCCCCGCCGGGCCGGGGGGATTTTAATTTTTGGATCGCCATCGGCATTTATATTTTCTCAACACTCTCCTATGTCGGCCTTTGTGTGTGGCTTGTGCCGAATTTTCCGTGGGTTTTCTTTTTGGGGTATGGATTTGTCTATACGCCCATTATTTCATACATTACCGCCCGGATGGAAGGGATCGCCGGGCAATTCATCAGCCTTCCCCTGGTGCGGGAAGCCAGCTTTATTGCCGGTGCCAAATTTTTCGGCTATCAGGGTATCGAGATCTGGTATGCGCCGATCCCCATTCACAATTACGGGGAGGCAACGGTCAACTTCCGCACCATTGAGTTAACCGGTACCAGTATTCGCGGTGTCATTAAAGCCGAAATCGTCGTCTTTCCGGTGGTTATTGTCGCCAGCCTTCTTTTCTCGCAATTTATCTGGCGCCTGGCGCCGATCCCGTCCAGCAGCTATCCCTATGCCCAGGAACTGTGGCATCTCCAGGCCCTCAATACGTTGCTCATGCAGACCTCAACCCTTGAAGGAAACTCTTTATTTTTCCAGGCGCTGAGGGCCAGCTACGTTCTCATGGGCATGGGCTTCGGTGTTATTACCTACTTTATCCTCATGCTTTTCGGGCTCCCGATACTGTTGATCTATGGTATCGTCCGCGGTCTGGGTCAGTCCATGCCCCACGGGATGATTCTCGAAGTTGCCGGGGCATTGCTGGGGCGGTACTTTTTTTTGAAGCGGTACGGCGCCATGTGGCGGCAGTATGCACCGGTACTGCTTGCGGGGTTTTCCTGCGGCATGGGGCTGACCGGAATGTTCGCCATGGGGTTTACGCTGATCTTAAAGTCCCTGGAGAGACTTGCCTACTGATGATTTGAATAATTTAATATGCAGTTTTCAATAACCGTCTGTCAATTCCGGTTGACTTATCTGTTCCGGGTGAATAAAAAATCATTAAAAATGATTATGGTGCCGGATGGATTTATCCTTTAACAAAGGAGTTTTTATGAAAAAGAGTACGGTTCTAATATTTGGATGTGTGTGGATCTTTCTTGCCGGTGTCTGTGCAGCCCAGGCACCACATGAAATTGCCGGATTTTCGCTCGGGAAAAACATTGATGAATATCGGGATGCAGTGAATTCTGCTTCGGATATGCCGATCCGGCACCGTGGTTCGATTCGCGAGGTGCAGGTAAAGCCGGTGGCGGGCTATAAAAGCGGTATTGTCAGCTACGGAACCTGCGTGGAAAAGGGTCGTGTTTTACGGATACGGTTAAAGTATCTGGATGCTTCAAAAAAGTTTTATGAAACACTTTTGAGTCGATTTAAAGAGCGGTTTGGAGAACCTTCCGAGTGGCGGGGAGACCCCTTTCATATTGTCATCAACTGGAAGTGGTCGTTTACCGATAAGGACGGCAATCGGATCAGCCTTCAATTGCAGCACAACACCAAGGATGTAGAAGAAAAGATCGGAAATACCGTAAAGCTCAGCCTGCCTGAGGCCATCCATGCCGAACACATCTGTTTGGATAAAAAGACGCAGGTATCAAAAGGGGGACAAAAACCGTCATCCGGAACACCTCCGGATTGGGATCTTCTCATCCCCCGGTAAATGGTTGCGCCACGGAAAAATACCGATATCTGGAAAGAGACCGCATGGAACGGGGTTCGGTTTAAAACGCCCGCCGACTGGGATCTGGGGAGGATCGGCACCCGCTACCTCATGCTCGAAGATGAAGCGGGACCGGTTCTCGAGCTTAAATGGGCCCACATAAAGGGTACTTTTTCCCACCCAAAACATCTTCACCGGCTTTTCAAAAGCTTTCGACGGCAATCGGGAATCCGGATCGATGAATTTCATCTCCCCTCCGCCTGGAAAAAAAACCTGAAAAAATATGATGCTTCGGGGTTCTTATGGAGCGGAAAAACAGTGAAGGGGAAAGGGGTCACGCTCTACTGTCCCCATTGCAGACATGCCACGCTGATTCAGTTTTACGATTTTCCGGTTCGAAAATCAGAAGATGTCTGCCTGAAAATTTTAAGCTCTTTTCGGGATCACCGACCCGACAATGAAGCTGTCTGGGCTGTTTATGATATCCGTGCGGTTATACCCGATACGTACGAACTGAAATACCATCGCTTTGAGCCCGGCAGGTTTGAACTTTCCTTTACATCCGACAGACGGAAATTAACCCTTTATCGGTGGGGGCCGGCGGCGGTGGTTCTTTCAGATAGAACCCTTGAGCAGTTTGCAAAGATGATGATCCCGATCCTTCAGGGTGAAGATCGATTTCATATCCGGACGGGCGGCAACAGGGTCGATTTTGAATCTCAGGAGCCGGCTGGAAAATCCCTGTTTCGGGTTTTTTCAAAACGCCGGCAGACCGTAATGAAAATGCGGGTCTGGCATGAAGAGGCAAAAAACAAAATACTGGGAATCCGGCTTGAAGAAGATAGTTCCGCCGGGACGGTGATGCTGGATATGCTCTCGAAGAGATATGAAACGTTTTCGTAATAAACCACAAATCACAAGAACCGAGGCGCTGAACTGCCGGCCGATAAAAAATACCGAAGTCCTGGAGGTCGTTTTAGAAACCGGTGAGCTGCTCCTTACGTATCCGGTCAAGGTGCGGCCGTGGGTCGCCGGTCTGGCACGACGTTTCGGCCGCAGATTACAGCAGCCGGCAAAGAAAAAACTCCAGCTGGATGCGCTGGGAACCGCTGTTTGGCATTTGCTGGATGGACACCGGACCGTCCGGCAAGTGGTACATACATTTACCCGCACACAACAGCTCCACCCGAAGGAGGCGGAGATCGCCGTGGCCCAGTTTGTTCGTGAGCTCGGCCGCCGAGGGCTCATCGGTCTACAGCAGCCTCATCGGGAAGGCAGATGAACGCAGATGGTCACAGATTATTAATCTAATTCACATCTGCGAAAATCGGCCTTCGAAAATTAAAATTAGACTTAAGAGGGTCTTTTTAGATTTTTTTAAAAGCGTCATCCATGGAGTCGACGATTGGAAGAAATGAATCAAAACCTGAAATTTCAAACACCTCTTTTACATAGTCCTTCATGGAACAGAGGACAAATTTCCCCTCTGCGCGCTTTAAATCCTTTGTGGCTTTTAAAATAACCCGTAATCCGGCACTGGAAATATAGTCAAGGTCTTCAAAATCGGCGATCATATTTTTTGAGCCCTTTTCGATTACGTCAAAAATTCTTTTCTCAAACTCAGGGGATGTTTTCGAGTCGAGACGTCCTACCAATTTAAAAATGGATACACCCGCTTGCTCTTTTTCAATGATCTCCATCAAACTCCTCCCTGTTTGTTCTTTCATCAACTCAATACGTTTCTTTTGTCATGTATCTTTCAGTGGGCTGTCGGTTAATTCTTTTTTTAGGATTAGAATATTTTTATCCCCGATTCGGCGATGGACCATTTCATCCATAATTTTTTTTGTGAGATGAATACCGAGGCCGCCGATCCTGCGCTCTTCCAGTGCACACTCTATATCAGGCTCTTTTGCTTCGATGGGATTAAATGGGGCGCCGTCATCTTCAATCTCCACCCGGATGGTTCCGTTTTGATACGAAAGTTTAAAGGTGATCCAATGCTCAGCCTCGTCATCGTAACCGTATGAGATGGTATTGGTGAACAGTTCTTCAAGCACCAGATTGATCTCACATAGGCATCTGTTTACCAGACCGATCCGGCTGCAGAACTGGTTCAATTTTTCCTCAAGGGTGTCCAGCTCGGAGAGATTGTTTTTGAGCTCAAACGATATTTGCGTGTTAACCATAGTGATGGTATCCTTCGGGCATTCGATCTCGATTCAGAACCCTGCCCTAAATATTAACACGGTTCGGATGAAATGGAAACGCTCCGCTCTATCTTGCTGTCTGTAATCCCTTAACCCCCTCAAAGGTGGAAAACAAGCACTGGATCTGATCCGTTCCCAGGTCAGATGAGACTGACGCCGACGCTTTGTTGACAGGAATCACACGTGCTGTCGAGATTATTCATCATTCTTTCTTCCCATGTACAGATGTGATCCACAAGGGCGTTGAATATCTTCGGCATCTGATCCGGAAACTGTTCCATGGCTTTTGAGAATTTATCTCTTGAGAGCACAAGGCATAGCGTTTCAGAGCTCGCCTGCAGAGAGAAAAGGCGTCGCATTTTACCCATCAGTGAAAGCCCCCCCACAAACATTTCCGGTTCATAGTCCCGCACAATCCGCTCCCCTTCCTCCCCTGCATAGGAGAGACGCGCTTTTCCGGAGATAATAAAAAAGGCCTGGCCGTCGTCATCTCCCTCGGAGATGAGATAGTCTTTTTCTTTGAATTTTTCCCGGGTGCAGAGATAGGCAAATACTTTCAGAATCTCAAGCGGTAGTGCCGAAAAAAAATACGTCTCCCGCAGAATATCCAGGTTTTCCTGGAACTCGCATGATAAACAGGCATCAGTTTTTTCCACCGAGGAGCTCATACAGCATTCCTTTCTTAGCGAGTAGTTCATCATAGGGTCCAAATTCAACGATCTTCCCCGCCTTCATAACGGCAACTTTGTCATAGTTTTTGATGATATCCAATCGATGTACAACGGCAATCAATGTGCTTTTGCCCTTCCATCGGGATTCCAGCAGATTCTGGATCCGGGCCTGGGATTTATTGTCCAGCGCGGATGTGGCCTCATCCATGATCAGTATTCTCGGTTTTTTTAGAAACGCTCTTGCAATGGCCAGCTTCTGCCGTTGCCCACCGGACAATCGGTCGCCCTTGCTTCCGACTTCAAACTGCATCCCGATTTCCACAATAGTTTCAAGAAGATCCTCTTCAATCAACAGATGGACGATGTTTTGATTGATTTTATCCTGCGCTTTGGGGTTGTCGACCTTTGTCGTACCGAAAAAGATGTTGTTGAGAATGGTTTGGGAATAGATGTATTCGGTTGTTTTGTAGGGAGAAAACGCATCCGGCTCATCACTGGAGATGAGTTGCCTGAACAGCGCTCTGCCCTCAAGGATCAATCTTTCCAGCATTGTCGGCAATCCGACCATCTTATGCCTGCCCGGTGTAAACCGAAGGGCAAGTTCCAGGAGCATATTCTGTTCGTCTGGAGAGATTTCATGCAGATTTTTCTTCTTCAGCCCCTCTGTCAGTTTTTTATATTTATCCAGTTCGTAGGATGCGATGGGGCTCTGCTTAAAAAACATTTCATCAGGAGGCATATTGCCCAAAATGTCTACCGTCTGCCTGGAAAGCTCCGCTCCCAAGGTCAGCAGCGGCCTCATGAGGTCCGCTTTGTCAAGAAATCCGAGAAAGTAAGCGTTGTTTACCAGGTTATCCAGTTTGAAGGCATCTTTTTTGGGGCTACCGAACGTCAGGTTTTCAGCGACATTTGAAAAGTATAAATATTTATCCTGGTCAAAAAACTCTACATATTCTGCAAGCGCATCTCCGAATTCCAGTTGGAAGTTTTTGCGGATCCGGATGATGGCCCCGGCGAGTTCTTCGTGCTGGTCGTGAACGAGTATGGTGTTGAGACCGAACCGAAGAACATCGAGAAATATCCCCGTCTGTTGAAGCACGGATATGACGTCATCGCGTGTGGGCAGGGGTTTATCCGTGCCATTACCATCACTGCTGCTTTGTGCAATACAGGAATAGAGAAGATTCTCCTCGATGGTGCCGTCAAAAATAAACGGAGATTGGGAAACAAATCCGATATTCTGAACCATATCTCTTTTTGAAAGATCGGCCACTTCTTTTTCCCCGATGGTGATATGACCGCCGGTATATTTATAGAGCTGCCCGATACACAGGGCCAGCGTGCTTTTGCCGCTCCCGGAAAATCCGACCAGCGCAAGGTGTTCACCGGCATCCAGGGACAAGTCGATGTTCCTGAGCAGTTGGATGCCGCTTTCGGTGACAAAGGACAGGTCCTTGGCTTGAATGTCGGCCTTCAGGTCATACGGTTCTCTCCCGGGTGTTGTGATGGCGTGCTCCGGATAGGTGCTGAAATATTCCATGGTCCGTTTGTAGGTCACCGTCGAGTCCTGATAGACCTGGTAAAATTCGATCAGCTCTTTCCAGGGGTTGAAAAGCTTTTCCTGGGCCGATAAAAATGCCACCAGTGCACCGAGTTCCAGCTGGCCTTTCATGGCCAGATAACCGCCAAGAATAAAGATGAGAAAAGGGCTTAAATTGTTAAAGAAGTTGTTCACGACCTTTACTGTCTGGCGGTAGAGCGTCCAGACAAGCCGGATGCTGTAAAGTTTTTCCACCATTTTATCGAATTTTCGGCCTTCAATGTGATAGGCGCCGTTTCCGTGAACCTCATGGATACCGTTGATGGTTTCGGCGATTTTGCTTGAGATGGTCCGTGTGGCGTCCACCCGTCTTTTATTGGCCGTGTTGGCGCGATTCTGGAGCAGGGGCAAGACGATCGATACCAGGGGATAGATAGACAGCGATACGAGGGCCAGAAGCCAGTTCAACCAGATCAGATAACCGGCAAAGGCCAGAAGTGTCAATATATTGGTTACCGGAGCGGCAATGGCCATTCCGACAAAGGTTCCGGAAGTGGCCAGTTCTGCAACGATGGCGTTGACCACCATTCCGGGTTGGGTTTTCCGGAAGAAGTTTATGGAAAGCGTCAGGATATGTTTAAAGAGCGCCTTTCTCATTTCGGCCAGTGCGCGCTGGCCGATCAGCGTTTCAATATAGGTAATCAGGAACTTAAGTGCGCCGGCTGCAATGACGGCCGCCAGATAGATGCCGCAATAGGTAAACAGCAGATCGAGTTTTTTTAAAGAAATCGCTTGATTGACGATTCTTTTCTGCATCTCCAGTGGAATAACCCTGGCAAATACCGTTACGATGATGATGAAAACCAGCAGGATCTGAAGCTTGACGTTGCCGGAAAAAATCCATGAAAAAATCGACCGGTCAACAATGGGAGTATCATCTTTCTTCATCACTAGGTTCCCTCACGTTTTATGCGATTGATATCGAAGAGAAAGGGTTTTAGCTTCATGGTAATATTTAGACACTGTATTCATTCATAAAAATGTATTTTTGGCAAGAACTAATACCGGAAACTGAGCAGAAACATAACCAGGAGCATACTGCCGAAGCAATTCAGGGCAAAACCGTAAGTATAAACATTCCGTAAATTCTATATACAACCAGACAATACCCAGTCGACTATCTTTTTTATAATCAGGCCACCCGGCTCGATGTCGCAATTTCACCGGGTATTGCCGTTATAGTTGCCCGGGTCCGACTTTGCATTCAGACGGTATTGTGATAGCTAATGACATAACAGAATCTTCGATTATCTGAAAACCGTGGAGGCAAGGCATGCGGTATCGATGGAAACTGCTCATTCTGCTGTTGACCATTTCCATTTTACCGGGTCTGTTTGTCCGGATGTTCGGTGTTGGATCCGTTCGCAGGCTCGGATCGGTGCTCACTTCAAAATCCCGTGAGAGTCTTGTTCAGCATATGGAAAATCGCATGCAGATGCTGGTCGCCAGTTATTCTGCGGTGCTGGAAGGGGTTCGTGAGCAGATTGAAACGGCGCTCCTTTTTCAGGCCACGGAGGTGGAGCGGGCATTGGCCTTGGAAAATGCGGGGGCCCCGGGCGTGGTATATTTTTCAGGTGACTTTAACCAGGGAGAGCATCTTCCGCCGGATACAACGATATCTTCTTTTCATTTTCGTCTGCTGCCAAAAGGACAGCTGAAACTCCTTAATGTTTCCTATGCTGAACAGGTGTTTAAAGTGGCCCGGGGCGTCTCCCCCGACGACGTTGCGGCGGATATCGCCCGTTTGTCGGAACTGACGTCTGTTTATCGTGACCTGGCCGTTCAGATGAAAAGACTTGTCTGGTGGCAAAACACAACCCTTGAAAACGGTCTGCACACTTCCTTTCCGGGCCACAACGGGATTCCGTATCGCCTGGATGCGCGTAAGATGTCCTGGTACAAGCAGGCTTTTGAAAATTATAGACTATGGTCGGAGCCGTATGTGGATCCGGAAACTAGGCAAATCGTTGTGGCCGCCACAAAACCGGTTCGGCGGCCTGACGGAAAGGCCTACGGTATTACAGCAATAGTCCTGCCGATCAGCTCGTTTTTTAACCGGAAACCGCTTTTTCAGCAGATGCCGCCCGGCACCCAGCCTTTTATCTGTTATCCCGCAAAAAACCCGGAAACAGGCCGGGAGGATATCCGGATTTTTGCCAGGGAAGAACAGAGTGATCTCGATCATCGCAGCTGGCGGGTCCGTCTTGAGGCGGGATGGCTGAACGGCGGCGATCCGGATCAGTTGGGAGAGATGTTAAGCGACCTTGGTTCGGGTCTGTCCAATACACGCAAAATGCCTTTTGAAAACGTCGAAAGCCTCTGGGTGTACGGTAAAACGTCGACGCCTACCGGCGCCTGTCTGGTGCTGATTATGCCCTATGAGGAAATATTGAGGCCGGTTGTTGCGTCGGAAACATTTATTGACGAACAGGTCAATAGACTCATCAAGATGGTGGGCTATATCGGTTTCGGCGTCATTATCCTGGTTGTCATACTCGCCTTTACTTTTTCGCGTACGGTTACCAAACCGATCCGGATAATGATCGAGGGCGCCCGAAAACTGGCGGCCGGGCATTTTGACACGCGGGTTCAGATCCGTTCACGCGATGAATTCGGCGAAATGGCACGCATATTTAACCGTATCGGGCCCCAGCTCAAAGAAAATTATGATATCAAACATTCCCTGGAACTGGCCATGGAAGTGCAGCAGAACCTGCTTCCGAGCACCGACCCCTCCGTGGCAGGGCTGGATATCGCCGGCAGGAGTCTGTATTGTGAAAAGACCGGCGGCGATTATTTTGATTATCTTGAAAGAGCCGAACAGGTTCCGGGCCGGGTGACGGTGGTGGTGGGCGATGTCTCGGATCACGGCATCCCGTCGGCGCTGCTGATGACCACCGCCCGGGCGATGCTCCGCCAGCGGTCTTCCAGAGCCGGCAGCATCCATGAGATCGTAACGGATGTGAACCGGCAATTAACCCGTGATACCCAGGAATCCGGTCAGTTTATGACCCTTTTCTACTGTGAGATCGATGCCGGAGAGAAGTGGATCCGGTGGGTACGGGCCGGACACGATCCGGTTATGGTTTACGACCCGGCAGGCGATTCGTTCCGGCTGCTTTTAGGCCCAGGCGTCGCCATGGGGGTTTTGGGCAATGTGGCCTATGAAGAGAATCATCGGATGCTATCGTCCGGGCAGATCATTCTAATCGGTACCGACGGTATCTGGGAAGCGCATAGTGCAGAAGGGCAGATGTATGGAAAAGAAGCGCTCAAGAAAATAATCCGCGAAAACGTCCGGGCATCCGCAAAAGATATTGTCGAATCGGTATTGGATTCTCTGCAGACCTTTGTTCACCCTCTGAATCTTGAAGATGATGTGACACTGGTGGTGGTTAAAGTAGTTTAATGACGACCAGGGTGATGTCGTCTTCCTGGTCTGCATCTCCCTGGAAAGATTCAACCGCGTCGATCACCCCGTTCTGGATGTCGGCGGCAGAACCGGCAGCATGCTTCCGGATGATCTCATGATATCTTTTCTGACCGAACATTTCGTTTTCTGTATTTTGTGCCTCCCAGATGCCGTCCGTACCGATCACCAGGATACTTCCCGGGCGCCAGCCTTGCCGGCTGTTTTCATGGAAATCGAGATCCTCAACAACACCTAATGCGGTGCCCTCTCCAGTCAAATGCTCAAACGTATCCCGGGACGGATCATAGAGAACGGCCGGGTCGTGGCCGGCCCGGACCCACTTGAGGGTTTTTGCGGGGTAATCGATTTCGAGGAAAAAAGCGGTCATAAAGCGTCCGGTTTCCATACTGTCTCTGGTTAAAAAACGGTTTACGGTATTCAGAAGTTGCGGCGCACCCTTGTACGCATCGGCTCCGAAACGGATAAAGGCACGCGCCGTGGTCATGTGCAGGGCTGCTCCGACGCCGTGATCCGAAGCATCGGCCACCAGTATTCCCAGACGTTTATGCGGGAGATAGAAATAATCGTAATAATCACCACCGGTCTGATCGCAGTACTTGCTGATCCCGGAGATATCCAGGCCCGGTATTTCCGGCGGATGTTTCGGCAGTAGATTCTGCTGCACCTCTTCAGCCAGTTCCAGGGATGTCATCAGCTGGATTCGGTGACGAAGCCCGTCGATCATTGTGTTGGTGTGGCCGGCGATAACGCCGAACTCATCATTGGTGACCACTGGTACCAGCCTGGACAGGTCGCCGGAACTGACCCGTTCCAGGATATCGGTCTCATTGTTAAAAAGAAGCTTCAGGTTTTTCGAGTAGGAAAGTATGATGTTGATAACCATGGCCAGAAGAACCGCCATGATAAAATATATTTCATAGATTACCGATTTCCCGGAGGCTGCAATATAACCAGGAGTTGATGTTCCAAGTTTTGCAAGCCAGAAAAAATCACGCGAGATTACCAGACCGATCACAATCGACACAAAAAGGGTGGCCGTAAATGCCACCAGCGTGAATTTTCGTGTCAGCGAATAGAGATGTTTCGGTGGATTTACCAGGGGTGTTTTGGATATGGCATCCTCTATAACGGTCCGTTCCCGGGCCAGGGACATATCCAGGGCCAGAAAAAACCCCATGACAAGGCAACCCAGAATCAGGGTCAAGCCGCTGCCCATTGGAAATCCCCGGATGATAAGGTTCGCAATGGCGGTGATAATGCCTGCAACGATGGGCAGTGAGATTTCCAGGATGAACTGGTGTTTGGATTGTTCAATAGGGCGGGCCTTCAGCACATAAAAGGCTTCCGCACGCCGGTGCAACGCCAGCATGAAAGCAAACGGCAGAAGGATCGTCACCCCCAGTTTCACGGGGGGCAGGGTTTCCATAAACGGTCAGACCTGACCGCCGTAAACCGTCAACACGATGATTGCAAACAGGTAATGAAGCGTAATACGCATACAACGACCCTCCTGAAAGATGGATTGATAACTGTAAGTCGAAAAGATCCGTCATTCCTTACAATTTTAAAAAAAAATGCCGCTAAGACGCAAAGAAGGGATAATCATCTTAGTGTCTTAGCGGCGATTATTCGAAGTTTCATTTAAAGGGTCAGCTCACCGATATTTTGTTTTTGATTACCCAAACCACCAGCGTTCGGTATTCTTATGTCCGTCCAGTGGAAAGTTACCGGCCGGATTTTCAAATTTGACCTTTTTAGAGGTGGCTGCCATGTAATCGGCGTACATGGGAACAACCACACCGCCCTCGTCACGAACAATTTTCTGCATCTCCACATACATCTCCCGGCGCTTCTTCTTGTCGAGCATGGCGCGGGCCTCTATGATCAGCTTGTTGAACCGATCGTGTTTCCAGAAGCTGTCGTTCCATTTGGCATCTGCCGAATAGGCGGTTGAAAACATCCAATCTGCCGTCGGTCTTCCGGACCAGAAACAAGTGCTCCACGGCTTTTTCATCCAGACATTGCTCCAGTAGCCGTCGTTGGGTTCCCGGACAACCTCTATCTTGATGCCGGCCTTTGCCGCCGACTCCTTATACAGTGCCGCTGCATCGACGGCACCGCCAAAGGCTGCATCCGCGGCATGCAGCTTAAACACATGATCGCCGATCCTCGATTTTTTCATATGATATTTTGCTTTTTCAGGATCATATTCTCTCTGGGGCAGTTCAGAGGCGTAAAATTGCTGGGAAGGACCGATGGGATGGTCATTGGCGACCTTCCCATAGCCGCGCAGGATGAGTTTAACCATCTGCTCACGGTCGACGGCATACTTTAAGGCGAGCCGGACATCGTTGTTGTCATAGGGTGCCACATCGCAGCGCATGGGCATGGTGTAGTGTCGTGTTCCGGTGGTGCGTATGATCTGGATATTCGGGGATCTTTTCAGCAGATGAACGGTTTTTAAATCACACTTGTTGATGGCATCCACCTGACCGGTCTGCAGTGCGTTGGTTCGGGCACTGAAATCGGCAATGCTGATGGTCTCCACTTCGTCAAAATGACCGCGTCCCTGTTTCCAGTAATTCGGGTTCTTTTTTACGAATGCACGTACCCCGGGCTCGAAGCTGACCAGTTGATAGGGGCCGGTACCGATGCCTTTGGCAAATTCAGCACCCCGGGTGCCGGCGGGCTGTATGGTTAAGTGGTATGCAGCCAGAATAAAGGGAAAGTCGGCGTTTCCTCCATCCAGTTTGAAAATGACCGTGTTCTTTCCGTCTGCCTTGATTTCCGTGATGGCCTCAAGAAGTGCCTTGGCAGCCGATTTGGAGTCCTTTCCGCGATGATATTGGATGGAGTCGATGACATCTTCGGCGTCAAGGGTTTTTCCGTTATGAAACTCGATGCCCTTGCGCAGCTTGAATGTCCATTGGGCGGCATCCGGTGTGGACTCAAAGCTTTCGGAAAGCTCCGGGAGCGGGTTGCCCTTATAATCGACCTCCACCAGATTGTTCCTGAGCTGCCAGGTCAGGTTCTGGCAAAAGGCATCGGTAATGGTGGCCGGTTCCAGAGAGTCGGTGGTGGATCCTCCCCCCATGCCCATCCGGAAACGACCGCCTTTTTTGGGTGTGGCGGCCAGTGCAGCCTTTGAAAACAGAGCCGGTGACAGTGCGGCCGTAATGCCCAGGGCGGATACGCGGCCAAGGAACTCCCGCCGTGACAGTGTTCCATTTTTCAATAGCGCTTCCAGTTCTTTTAATCCTGGCATGATGCGTATCTCCTTTTGGGCTGGATACCGGTTCAAACTCCAGCAGGTTTACGGTTAAGTTTGATTGCCTGGGTGGCTGCTTTATTTTAAGGCGCTAAAAGAGCTCTGCAGAGCGGGCAAATAACCATTTTGAAATACGGTCACCCGCTTAAATATGGAAGCTCACCGGGGATTGCAGTATCTTCAAGCTGCCACTCTTCGTTCTTCCAGCAGGTTGTCCAGCCAGTCGGGATCCATCTCCGGGACCGAGGAGAGTAAAAGTTCTGTGTATTCGTGATACGGGGGTTTTAAGATCTCCTGCCTGCTGCCCTGTTCGACAATTCGGCCATTGAGCATGACGATGATTTCATCTGAAATTGCTTTAACGGTGGCCAGATCGTGGGTAATGAAAAGATAGGAAACCCCCAGGTCATTTTGCAGGTCCTGAAGAAGTTTGAGTATCCCTTCCGCCACTAGCTGGTCAAGGGCCGAGGTCACCTCGTCACAGATAATCAGATCCGGGTTTGCCGCAAGGGCCCGGGCGATGCAGACCCGCTGTTTTTCCCCTCCGGATAGCTCGGTGGGATGCCGTTCAATATAACTTGCAGGCAGTTCGGTCCGATCGAGAAGCTCCAGGATCCGTTTTTCGCTCTCTTTGGCCGACATCCCGAAATAGAATTGAAGCGGTCGACCGATAATCATGCGGATCTTCTGTTTGGGATTGAGTGCGGTGTCCGGCATCTGGTAGATCATCTGCATACGCCGGAGACCCTCGCGACCCCTTGATTTTAATGCCGGGGACATTTCCTGCCCGTCAAAGACGACCCGCCCTTCAAACGGGGGCAGCAGGCCGGTGATGACCCTTGCCAGGGTGCTCTTGCCGCTGCCGGATTCTCCCACCACCGCGATGGTCTTCCGGCGGGGGATTTTAAGACTGATATCCTCAAGAACATTGGTTCCCTCGATATAGCTTGCCGATACGTTTTCCACTTCCAGGATGGGGCTTTTGTCGGCACTATGTCCATTTTTGACTTCTCTGAGTGTACGGACGGAAAGCAGTTGCCGGGTATAGGTTTCTTTCGGCTTTGCTAGCATTTTTCTGGTATCACCCTCCTCGATCAGATCTCCGTTTCGCAGCACCATGATCCGGTCGGCCAGTTGCGCCACCACGGCCAGGTCGTGGGTGATATAGATGGCGGCGGTGTTGAATTGGCGGGTGATGTCTTTTATGGCGGACAGCACCTCGATTTGCGTGGTCACATCCAGGGCCGTGGTCGGTTCGTCAAAGATGATGATGTCGGGGCGGCAGGACATGGCCATGGCGACCATGGCACGCTGGAGCTGGCCTCCGGAGACTTGGTGGGGGTAGCGATAGCCGATATGCTCTGGGTCCGGCAACAGCAGACGCCGATAGATTTCAACGGCTTTATTCTCTGCTTCCGAAGCACTCATCAAACCGTGTTGAATCGGTGTCTCCGAATATTGCTTGATGAGTCTGTGCGCAGGGTTGAATGAGGCGGCTGCACTTTGTGCCACATAGGCGATGCGCGAGCCTCTTAAATCCCGCCGTTCACCTTGGGTGATTTTTGTCAAATCGATACCGTCAAAGACGATGGATCCGGAGGCGATTTGGCATCCCTGCCGGGTGTAGGCCATGGCAGCAAGCCCCAGCGTCGATTTCCCTGCACCCGATTCTCCGATCAGGCCGAGTACCTCTCCTCTGTCCAGCGTCAGGTCGATGCCGTTGACGATGGGCATCCATCGTTCATCACTGAACCCTTGGATTTCGATTTTTTCCATTTTTAATAGATGCTGTTTTTTCATTGGTCTTTTCCCATATTTAAAGTTTGAAATTTGAAGTGCCTAAAGTGAGCTAAAATTACAAAAAGTTTAAAATGTGAAGTGCCTAAAGTGAGCTAAAATGTAAGTGCCTAAAATAAAAAGTGCCTAAAATGCCTAAAGTTAAGGATGATAATCATTTTATAATTGATAGAATTCCACAATTTTAGCTCACTTCAAACTTTAGGCACTTTAAATTTTCGTGCGGCCGATCCATGCTGCATCAATCCTCCAGGCCGCTGGCAATATGCAAGAACCAGTCGACGACGAAATTAACACCGACCGTCAGGAATGCGATCGCACTTGCCGGCCATAGCGGCGAGAAAATACCGAAAGTAATTGCACCCGAATTTTCACGGACCATACCGCCCCAGTCCGCTGTCGGGGGCTGAATGCCTAAGCCCAAAAAGCTCAGGGCGGCAATGAACAAAAATACAAAACAAAAACGCAGGCCGAATTCCGCTACCAGAGGCGGCATGGCGTTCGGCAGGATCTCGTGGCGCATGAGCCACCAGGTGTTCTCGCCGCGCAGCCGTGCGGCTTCAACATACTCCATGACCTCGATGTCCATGGCGACAGCACGTGACAGGCGATACACCCGGGTCGAATCCAGCAAGGCGATCACTAGGACCAGCTTTGGTATGGAATTCCCGACGATCGCCAGTACAACCAGTGCAAAAATAAGGACCGGAATGGCCATCAGGATGTCCACCAGACGGCTCAATATCAAATCGATCCAACCCCCCAGTGTCGCCGCGAAAAACCCGCAGCTAATCCCGACGGCGAAGGAACACACCGTAATCAAAAAGGCGATGGCGATGGTGTTTCGGGCGCCGTAGAGCAGGCGTGTAAACATATCACGGCCGATATGATCGGTGCCCAGAAGATGTTCGCTGCTCATCGGCATCCAGACATCCCCCACCACCTCGGTCTCACCGTAAGGGGCGATTACCGGGGCCAGTAAGGCGGCAGCAATATTCAACAGGATCATTGCCATACCGATCCGGGCACTGAGCGGTGATTTTCCGAGCAACTTCAAAAAAGCCATACAATGTCTCTCTTTATCTTGGGTTTCGCAGTCTGGGGTTGCTGATAATTGAAAGTACATCGGCGGCCAGGTTGAGGCCGATGTAAATCGAAGCAAATATAAGCCCGCAGGCCTGGACCACCGGTATATCCCGTTTGGACACCGAGTCCACCATCAATTGGCCTAAGCCCGGATAGACAAATACCACCTCCACGATAACAACACCGACAACCAGGTAGGCCAGATTGAGCGCGATCACATTGATCACCGGTGAAAGCGCATTCGGAAAGGCGTGCATGACGATGATCCGGGTACGCTGAATGCCTTTCAGTCGCGCCATTTCGATAAACGGGCTGGCCAGGATATTGATGATGGCCGCCCGTGTCTGGCGCATCATGTGAGCCACGACAACCAGTGTCAGGGTCAGGCAGGGTAGAACAATGGCGTGAATTTTCTGCCAGAACGACATCTGATCGTTAATATTGGATATGCTCGGAAAAATGACCAATTGCACCGAGAGCAGGGCAATCAAAATATAAGCCACAAAGAACTCCGGAAACGAAATGGTACTGAGGGTGGCGATGGAAATGACACGGTCAAACAGACTGTTGCGGTAGAGGGCGGCGAGAATCCCCAGGAAGATGGCGATGGGGACGGCGATCGCAGCGGCTGAAAGGGCTAGAAACAACGTGTTGGCAAAGCGCCAGCCGACCAGATCCACCACCGGCCGCCCATTGGCGAGGGATTTGCCCAGATCGCCCCTTATTAAGTCGCCGAGCCAGGCAATGTAACGCTCGTGGGGTGGGAGATCGAGTTTGAGTTCCTTGCGAAAGGCTGCCACGGTTTCCGGCAGTGCATTCTGCCCCAGGATTTCCTCGGCCAGATCACCGGGCAGGGCTTCCACGCCCATAAAAAAGATGATCGAAATGGCAAGCAGGGTCAGGATCCCCAAGCCGATCCGTTTAGCGACCAATCCAAAAACAGAGTCCATTATAACCGTTTCCTAAATTTATCCGAATAATTCTGATGTTGCCGTCCCGCACTCAGCGCGGGACGGCAACCGACATTCTATTTGGCGAACCACCAGCGTTCGCCGTTTCTCATGCCATCCATGGCCATGTGCCCTGAGATCGGTCCATGTGCCAGCTTAGCTGAACTGGCTTCAACCATCTGGTTATACATGGGAACGACCGTTCCACTGTCATTTCTGCATATTTCCTGCATGTCCCCGTACATTTTTCTACGTTTATCTTCATCCAGCTCTGCTCTTGCGCTTATCAGCAGTTCGTTAAAACGTTTGTTGCTCCATAGGGTATCATTCCAGGGGGCCCCGTCTGAGTATGCTACCGAGAACATCATATCCTCGATGGGACGTCCCCCCCAGTAACACATGCACCACTCTTTTTTCATCCAGACATTGCTCCAGTACCCGTCATCGGGCTCCCGGACCACATTTATGTTGATGCCTGCTTTTTTTGCCTGTTCCTTCATGAGGACGGCGGCGTCCACGGCGCCGGCAAATGCGGCGTCTGCGGCATGCAGATTAAAGGTATGGTCCAGCATGCCGGCTTTTTTCATATAAAATTTGGCCTTTTCCGGATCATATTTTCTCTGCTCCAGGTTTTTGGCATGATATTTATTGACCGGTGCAATGGGATGATCATTGCCGGGTTCGCCATAACCGCGTAATATCTGTTTCACCAATTCTTCACGGTTAACCGCAAGCTTTAACGCCATGCGAACATTATTGTCGCCGTATGGACTTTGATCCAACCGCATGGGGATGGTGTAGTGGGCGGTTCCCGTTATGGCCGTGACATTTACCCCCGGCATCCGTTTCATGAGATGGACTGTTTTAAGTTCAACACGATCCATGTAGTTTATCTGGCCGGTCTTTAATGCATTGGTTCGGGCATTGGTATCGGCAATCGACAGGGTTTCGATCTCATCGAAATGGGCTCTGCCGGCTTTCCAGTAATTGGGATTTCGTTTTGCAAACGCTCTGACGCCCGGTTCCCAGCGCTCCAGAATATACCCCCCGGTACCGATGCCTTTTTCAAATTCCGGGCCTTGAGTCCCGGCGGGACAGATGGTTAAGTGATAGTCGCCCAGGATAAACGGAAAATCGGCACTGCCTCCGGAAAGATCGAAAATAACTTCATGCTTTCCGTCAGCTTTAATATTCTCAACGTTTTTTAAATAACCTTTAGCTCCAGATTTGGATTTTTCGCCCAAATGGTGGTTTATGGAAAAGACCACATCCTCGGCCGTCATGGTTTTACCGTTGTGAAATTCGACGCCCTTGCGCAACTTAAACGTCCACACTTTTGCATCCGGCGTCGAGTCCCAGGACTCGGCAAGTTCAGGGATGGCATTGAAATTGTGATCGATTTCCACCAGACTGTTTCTGATCTGCCAGTTGACGTTCTGGTTCATGTTGGAAGTCAGTGTTCCAGGGTCCATGGAATCGGTGGTTGACCCGCCAGAACCTCCTATTATTAAACGCCCGCCCTTTTTGGGCGTGGCTGCCTGTGCAGAACCCGAAAACAATGCCGGTGACAGCGCTGCGGCAAGACCCAGTGCCGATGTGCGGGCAAGGAACTCCCGTCGTGATAGGTTCCCCTTTTCCAATAACGCTTCCAAATCTTTTAACCTTGACATGATGTATACCTCCTTTTTATGGCTGGAAATGAGCTCAGACTCCAGCGGGTTAGCGGTTTCGGTTTTACCTGATTTGTAAACAACAATGCTCAAACCGGTTCAAACAGTAAGACAGAAGATCAATTCCCGCACGGATTCATCTTTTTGCGCGTACTCGCCGTTTATGAAGATGCAAGGCAGCCGGTTTTTAGGACAGGATTATGATCGGCAATTGACTGTAAGTTACGGAAACCTCTTTACTTCAGCAAGGCCGGTCACCGGCTCATGGTTCAATTCGGGGGGTGCCTCTTCAATCCCGTTTGAACGCATCAATTTTGAGATTTGATCCATTGCCATTGCCAGCAATTGGACGTGTTCCGGTTCAAGGTCGGCCAGTTCGGCAATAAACCGCTCTTCGATGGGATCCGGCAGCCTTGTGCTCAACGCCTCTCCTGATTCAGTCAATTGAATCAGTGCAACCCTTCGATCACCGGCTTTTCGAACCCGTTCCACCAATGTCTTTTTTTCCAGGCGGTCAATAACACCGGTGATGTTTGAAGGGGTTACAAACAGCATCCGGCTCAGTCCGGCAGATGATGTGGGGCCATATTTTAAAAGGCTCCGCATCACGCTGCTTTGAGAACCGGTCAAGCCGTACTGTTTGCTGATCTTCTGAGAGTCGTAGGAAACCTCTCGAACGAGCCGGCGGACCGACCAGACAATATCTTTTATGACTTTTTCATTTTCCGGGATCATTTCTTTGTTCCTTTGGAAATATTTATACAGTTAAGACCATCAATAGTCAAGTGCTTAACTATTTATGTCTAATCTATTTAGATATTAAGCATTTACAGGTGTTTTATCCTTGATAACATCGTGTTTTTTTCATAAATTAATAAACATGGGTTATGTTTTCGATTTCCAAGATGCGCGCCGTTATGAACAGCGGATGGATCGGCGGGAAAACAGGTTCGCCGCAGAGCTTGAATTTCGTCTGATGGTCGAGATGCTCAATCCGTTGCCGGGCAACACCATCCTCGACATCGGTTGCGGTATCGGTATGAACTTTCAGCCGCTTCTGAATCAGGGGCTTCAGGTCACCGGGCTGGACCCGTCTCCCTATGTGCTGGATATTTCATCCGGAAAGATCGGAACCCGTGTGGACCTTCATCGCGGCTATGCCGAAGCGCTTCCCTTTGACGACAATGCATTCAATTATGCCTGCCTAACGACCACACTCGAGTTTGTGGAGGATCCGGAAAAAGCACTTGCCGAGGCATGCCGGGTGGCGAAAGATCGGGTCTATATCGGAATTTTGAACCGGTACGCCATCAACGGCATCCAGCTTCGGGTAAAGGGGATTTTTACCCAAAGCCTTTATAATCGGGCTCGGTTTTTCAGCCTATGGGAAATGAAGAAAATGATTCGATCGCTTCTGGGCGATGTGCCGATTTCGTGGCGAACGGTCAGCCAACTGCCGACCGGTTTTGGAGCGGTTGCCCATAAGATCGAAAAGATACATGTCATACAAAAATGTCCGTTTGGAGCCACCGTCGGTATGGTGGTGTCTCTGGTGCCGCGATTTAAAACCAAACCACTCCCGTTATCCCTCCGGCATAAGCAGCGGACAGGAGAGATCAGCGGCTAGCGCGAATATTTTCGGAGTCGTTATGAAAGCGTATCTTTGGGAACCTGAAAAAAATCTTCGCGTAAAATGCAACCTATGCAATCACCGATGTCTGATAAAGGATGGAAAGCGGGGTGTCTGCAGTGTCCGGGAAAACATATCCGGGTCGCTTGAGACGCTTGTCTACGGGAAACTGGTGGCAAAAAATATCGATCCCATTGAAAAGAAACCGCTTTTCCACTTTATGCCGGGCAGTCGGTCCTACTCCATCGCAACGGTGGGCTGCAATCTTAAATGCCGTTTCTGTCAGAATGCAGATATCGCACAACTGCCTTCGGATCGAGGCGGGATGATTGTCGGGGATACGATCTCACCTGGTGATGTCGTTGCGGATGCCAAGCGGACCGGCTGCAAAAGCATATCCTATACCTACACAGAGCCGACCATTTATTTCGAATACGCCTATGACACGGCCAGGATTGCCCGGCAGGCCGGGATGCGAAATGTTTTTGTTACAAACGGATATATGACGACCGAGGCCCTGGATATGATTCAGCCCTATCTGGATGCTGCAAATGTCGACTTAAAGGCCTTTAATGATGATTTTTACAGAAAGTTATGCGGGGCGACCCTGGAACCGGTTAAAGAGACTCTGGTACGGATGAAATCCCTCGGCATTTTTGTGGAGGTGACCACGCTGCTCATACCGGGCCGTAACGACGATCCGAAAGAACTTGAATCCCTTGCCCGGTTTCTGGTTGACGCGATGGGGCCGGAAACGCCCTGGCATGTCAGCCGGTTTCATCCCACCTACCGTTTGACGGACACCCCCCCGACACCTCTTCACACCCTGCTTACGGCGCGGGAAATCGGTATCAATGCCGGGTTAAGATATGTTTATACCGGTAATGTTCCGGGAGAGAGCGGCGAGGATACCCGCTGCCCCGGATGCGGAAAGACCGTCATTGAACGCACGGGGTTTTCGATCCAAAAATACAGAATCAGAAACGGCCTTTGCGAAGGTTGCGGGACCGCTATAGATGGGGTGGAGATGTAGATTTACTCGCCCCTACCGGCATCATAGCAGCGTCTTTCCACATAGGCGGCGGTTTTTGCATCAAACACCGCCTCGTTTTCGTGGATGTACTTCTTAGGCCCTTCCCATGCACCACACGCGAGCACCACGGTTTCGCCCAGGGTAAATTTTCTCCCACAGGCAGCGCACCCTTCCGCATTCAATTCATTCAGTTTTCCAAGATCCAGCATTAGTTTATCTTCTGATTTATCCATATGATTTCTCCCAATTCAATCGAAAATATGAGGACACTGCTCATACCCTATACTCCATGCACTATGCACTATGCCCATTTATTCAAGGCAGATGGAACTTACTGGAGCTTTCTGCATACCTGAAAATTAAAATTTGCAGTCGGCCGGCTTTTATCCGGCCTCTGCCCGTTGTTCGGCTTCGGAACTGGCCCGGGGATATTGCATAAGATAGGTCAATCCGAACAGCGCGGCGCCGATACCGTACCAGATAAACTTGTTTCCGAAGCGGCAGTAGTTCACAAATAAAACAGGCCGCAACAGGATCAGTGCGACGCCGCCTAAAATAACGGCTTCATAAACCCTGTTTTTTGCGATTAAGAAATTCTGGGTTAAAGATGCAAAGGCAAACATGGCCAGAACACCGGTAATAAAGACCACTATAATATGGAGCCAGGACGTAACGTTGATCAGGAGCAGATCCGTGTTAAAGATGAACATGAAAGGCAATATGGCGGTCCGGATATCGTATGAAAACCCCTGCAGACCCGTTTTGATCGGGTCGGATTTGGCAATGGCCGCAGCCGCATAAGCGGCCAGACCCACCGGTGGGGTGTCATCTGCCAGAATCCCGAAAAAGAAGCAGAACAGGTGTGCTGCGATCAGGGGAACCACCAGACCGTAGTCCTCAGAAAGCTGGACAATTACCGGAACCGTAAGAGAGGCCATTACGATATAGTTGGCGGTGGTGGGGAGGCCCATGCCGAGGATCAGGCTGGCAACTGCGGTGATGATCAGAAGAAACACCAGGTTTCCACCGGCGATGGTATCGATGACCTCAACGATCAGCCCGCCGAGGCCCATTGCCACCACCCCGACGATAATGCCGGCAGCCGCCACTGCCACACCGATTCCCATCATATTCCTGCCGCCGGCCACCAGCGCTTCACAGACCTGTCGGATACTATCTTTTATCGCGTCGTAAAAAGAAGACTTTGTTTTATAGGCTCTGAGCAGGTTTTGGGAAAAAATGAGAATAACAAGTATTTGAATGGCGCGATAGGCCGCCAGCTGCGGTGAATGGCGGAGGATCATCAGCTCGTATATCAGATAAAGGAGCGGAATCAGAAAATGGAGCCCCCCGAAGAGTGTTTTAAAAAAAGGGGGAATATGTTTCGGGGGCAACCCCGTAAGCCCCAGTTTTGAAGCCTCCAGATGGGTAATGTATATCAGGGCGATGTAGGAGATAATGGCCGGAACAAAGGCGGCCCTAACGACTTCGATATAATCGATATTGCAGTACTCGGCGATGATAAAGGCTGCGGCTCCCATGATCGGCGGCATCAGCTGCCCGTTGGTGCTGGCCGCCACCTCCACCGCACCGGCTTTATAGTCCGGGTATCCCACGCTTTTCATCAACGGGATGGTAAAGGTTCCGGTGGTGACCGTATTTGCTATGCTGGAGCCCGACACAAGCCCTGTCAGGCCGCTGGCCAGGACTGCTGCCTTTGCCGGCCCGCCTTTGTATTTTCCCAGCAGGCTGAAGGCAAGATCGATGAAATACTTACCGCCGCCCGCCTTGTCCAGCATCGACCCGAACAGGACAAACAGGAAAACAATGGTTGATGAAACATCCAGAGGAATCCCGTATATGCCTTCGGTGGAGATGGTGATCTGGCTCATAAACCGGCGCAAAGACACCCCCTTAAATGCGATAATGTCCGGCATATAAGGGCCGAAGAAGCTGTATATGATAAAGAGGGTTACGACGATGACAAGAAACGGCCCCAGCGAACGCCTGGCCGCCTCAAGCAGAAGAACAACGAGTATAATGCCGATAATGATATCAAACGGAATCGGCGCCCCCTGCCGGTGGCTCAGCGCCTCGTAATTGAGGGCCAGGTAGAGTGCTGCATAGGCCGCAGCAAGACCTAGGATATAATCGAAGATCGGGATGCCGTGTTTTGTCGATAAAAAAGCAAAAAACCCCGTGGTTTTCAATTTCTTTAGGGCGGGATAACTCAGATAGACCAGCAGGATCGCAAACGCCAGATGGATACAGCGGACAGTGACCGAGTCCAGAAGAAGCAAATGCGGAAGCGAGAGTTGAAACAGGGACCAGGCAGCTGCAATGCCGGGGATGACAAAGCGTTCGACGCCTTTTAGATGTCGGGAGCCGAATTCGGATTCCTCGGCAATTAGAAGCGCTGCTTCGGCCCCCCCATCCCCTGTCTGGTTTTTTCTCTGATCCGAGTCTGCCATGGAATACCCTTTATTTCATCAAACCGACCTCTTTGTAATATTTCATGGCCCCGGGGTGAATCGGTGCACTCAAGGCTTCCAGCATCTTCTCTTTGGTGAGGACTTCATAGGCCGGGTGCAGTTTTTTAAAACTCTCCAGGTTATCGAAAACCTCTTTGGTAACGGCATATACAATGTCATCGGAAACCTTGGCGCTGGTGCAGAAGGTGGCCTTTACCGCAAAGGTATTCACGTCTTTCTTGTTTTTAGCCATGGGATAAAATTTTATGGGAATATATGCCTTTGCATAAAAGGGCCACTTGTTCACGAGCTGATCGATGCAGGAACCTTCGATGGGAACGAATTGAACCTTCCTCTTGCCGCTGGTGGCCTCTTTGATGGAGCCGTTCGGGTTTCCAACGGTGTAGAAAAATGCATCGATCCGGCCGTCCTGAAGTGCCTTGGCCTGCTCATCCGCCACCAGCCCCTCTGCTCTCATGTCCTTTTCCCAGTCGATGCCGCAGGCCTTCATGGCATCGGTGGAGTTGCCGCGTTGACCCGAACCGGGGTTGCCGATGTTGACGTGTTTTCCCTTTATGTCCATAAAGGATTTTATGCCGGTGTCGCTTCCCGCCATCAATACCACCGTTTCAGGATGAAACGAACAGACGGCCCGAAGGTCTTTCTGGGGGCCTTTGTCCTTCCAGTCTTTTAACCCCTTCCAGGCCTGATACTGGCGGTCGGACTGAACAATACCGAATTCAAGATCACCCGCCATGATGGCATTGACGTTGAAAACGGAACCACCGGTCGATTCGACGGTTACCCGGAGGCCGTATTGTTTTCTTTTTTTGTTGACGATTTTACCGACAGCACCACCGGTGGGATAATAGACACCGGTGATTCCACCGGTTCCGATGGTGACAAACCGTGTTCTGGCCGCCTTTGATGGTGCAGGGCCGATGAACAGACTGAGTAAAAATAGGACTGAAGCGCAAACAATAATTGTTTTTTTCATTGCATACCTCCCTTAAGATTTGGGGTTTGGGGCCAAGGGTTAAAACCGTTCTATAATAATCCTGTCCGAAGCCAGGTTATCCATAGCTTATTTGTAACTGTTCAGGTTGCTTAGGCTGTAGGCTATAGACTGTTAGTTTGCGAAGCCTGCGTTATCTGCGCATTGATCGAAGCAGGGCGCCCAAAACCTTCTCAGCCTCCATAATTTTTGATTCGCAGTTAGAAATGTTACGTTCATCAGAATACCACAGGCGCTTTGACAGGCCAAGCTGGTAGTGCAACTCCCTTAAGGAACCGAAAGCGATTTCAAGAAATCGGAGATACTCAGCCTGACTCTCACGCGCGCACCCTTCAACGATGTTTGATGGAACTGAAACCGCCGCCCTTCTCATTTGGGAAGTCAAACCATACATTTCTTCTTTGGGAAATTCCCTGGTTGCTCGATAGATTAGAAGCACCACTTCATCAGCTAATTCAAACGCTCTGAGTTTCGTATGATCACGCATGTCTCCCTCCAGCGGTACCTCAGCCTAAATGCCTACAGCCTATCTACCTGAGTAGTTACGCTTATTTTGCCCTCACGAGCCGGAAGCCGATGCGGTCGTACCGGCGGAAGGGCGTGTCTTTGCCCCGATCCGCAGACCGTATGCACCTCGATCTGAGGTTCCAGGAGCCGCCCCGGACCACGCGGAGGGATCCGCCGCCTAAATATAGAGGGTCTTTCTTCTGGTGCCTTTGATAGGCCTTGCTGCTATATACATCCTCGCACCATTCATAAATATTTCCATCCATATCATACAGACCCCACCCGTTCGGGTTTTTCTGCATCACCGGATGCGCCCTGCCCTTCGAGTTTTTGCTATACCAGGCAAAATCCCCAAGCCGGCGCGCATCGTTGCCACAATAGTACCGGGTGGTGCTGCCGGATCGCGCAGCATATTCCCACTCAGCCTCGGTTGGGAGTCTGTATTTATCCGTCTCTTTCAGCCGGTTTAACTCCCCTATGAATTCCTGTACGTCATCCCAGGAAACCGTCTCCACCGGACAGTCATCACAGCCCTTGAAGCTGGATGGATTGTTGCCCATTACCGCATGCCACAGACGCTGGGTCACCTCTGACTCTGCCATCCAGAAGGCGGTCAGCCGGACCTTGTGCTGGGGACCTTCATCGGCATCACGGCCCTTTTCATCCGAAGGGCTTCCCATCAAAAATTCGCCGGCCGGTATCCGGATCATTCTGAAAGAAACGCCGTTTACCTGGGCGGTTTCGATACGGTCCTGTTTTTTTTCAGCCACATCCCGGAGATCAACGATACGGTCGGTATCAAGAGAAACCTTGTACAGGGCAAAAGCTTCTCCGGAAACCGCTTCGGCTGCGTCAAGCTCTTTGCGCGCATTTTCAAACCGGCCCTGTCTGATAAAACCCTGGGCCATGGCCAGATTTTCATCAAATCTTTTCTGGTACCGGGACCGGGTCTCTGCACGGATCTTTTCGATTCTTTCGGCAGCTTCTCTGTGCAGCATCCCCCCAGGGTGCCTTTTGAGGTAAGATTCCAAACTGTTTATCTTTTCGGCTGAAGAGGATTTTCCCATCTGCTTTAAATAATACTGATAGACCAGACGCGCCCCTTTTTTTGCAGCAGGATGATCCGGGTAGAGAATGACAAGGCGGTCTTCAGCTTCCTCAGCCGCCTTGAGATCATTTTCCCCCAGCAGGATCTCGATCTTTAGGGCTAAGGCATCCGGTCGGCTGCTGTCCTGTCTTGATAAAACCGCATCCACGATCTGTATCGCCTGATAAAATTGACCCGCGGCCAATCCGGATCGGGCAAGTTTCAGGGCTGCGGCCGAATCCTCAGGCAGATCCAATAACAGACGAGATGCTTTGTTGCCGGTGGTCTGGGTGTGAAGGGCCTGGGCATCATCCGCAACAACGGTACGGCCCCCTTTGACAGGGTCTGTCTGGCTCGGGGTGTCGGGTGTGGACTTGCACCCGATACAGATCAGCAGAATAAGTGTTAAAAGCGGTGTAACCGGATGAGAACGACGAGATTTAAAGATCATATCGCCTGCCTTTTTAAAGGGGTTTTTTGCGAATGGTTTGGATAGGTTCTATGTCTGTTTTCTGCTATATCATTTATAGTGCAGCCGATACAACCAGATATTCAATATTAGAAATGCATATCTCCGGTTAAGCCCGGTCTCATAACACTCGCTGTTCATCCAGTAACTGAATCTTGACAAGTTTCCAGTAATTTTCCGTCGGCTCAATGATTACCTCGGCTCTGTAAGTGTTACACCGATAGTGGACATGTTTTTGATGGTGCACCGATCCGTAAACATCCCAATTGGCGGCAATGCCGATTCGACCATCCTTTTTTTGAACCATCGCGTCGATGGATTTTATATCCAGTTGATGTATCATGGCCATCGCCCTGTCTGAGTTGCCCAGTCCCACAATTTCACGGTTCTGCAGATAGACCTCGCTTAAAAATTCACCGGAAACACTCCGCGCCAGGGCATCGTAGATGTCTTCATCCTTTTGAAGCATAAATGCCCGGTAAGTATTCAACATCAATCCCTGGAGGATTTTTCCGGCCTCTGCTTCGGAAGGAATGTTTTGATTAAAAACAGTGTCATAAACCGGCAGTCTGCCCAAGGCATGGCCGCATAAAGAACCGGCAATGAGTGAAATCGTGCACAGGACGATTCCCCTTCGCCGAGCCCCGGGAAGCAGGCTGAGAACAAAAGCTGCTGACAGCAAAAGGCCGTAACGCCAATGGTCGATGAACTGCAGTAATGCGGTCAGGGGTTTATTCGGTTCATCCTCTGTTTTGCGGGGGTCGGGAATCGTTGTAACGGTTTCTGTGGGACGCAGAACCACCCGATGGATCGATCCGTCGGATAGCCGGATTCGTACCAAGGCATCTGTCGTCGTCTGTTTTAGCCCGTCTATCCGTATTTGCGCACCGGCCAATCCGTCTTTACCGCTTAGCATATGCCACGTTTCAATAACCGCATCACCGGTCTCTACCCGTTTCCGGGGAGGTATCATCCTGAATTGCTCCGGGAAGGAGGGGGTAAACTGAGGCGGTATTGCCTGACCGCGCGGCACCTTCCAGACGACCCGGATATTGCCGGATGCCAGCTCCTCTATTTCCAGATAGGCCGGCCGGGTATTGTCGGCCAATGCAACATCAGTTATTGCAAACCAGAATAATATTACCCCAACAATCCATATTGTGAAGGGACACCGGGATATCTTGAATCGGAACATATTTAACTTTAGTCGATTCAATACCTAAATCCGTCTTTGATACTTATGTTTTGTAACTGTTCAGGCTGCTTAGACTGTAGGCTAAAGGCTGTTAGTTTAAGAAGCCTGCGGTACCTCAGCCTAAATGCCTTCAGCCTATCTGCCTGGGTAGTTTGTTTTTATCTCTGATCGCTGACTGCTGACCGCTGAAAGCTTTTATTACCCCTTCAAATCGGAATCATAGGGTAAGTTTTCGACCAGAACCCGGTATCGTGATCGTATATTACCGTATGCCCTGCGTGTATCTTCTTCCCGCTTTTCCGCCATCCAGTCATTTTTGACCCGGTCAATGATATCGGAATACTTCGGCAATTTCGTGTCCCGGCGTTCATGGATATAAACTGCGTGGATCCCATAGGCAGACTTGACGGGCCCATTCCAGGACCCGGGCGCGAGGCTTTTAATGGCCTCGGCAAAGTCGGTGCCGAACCGGTTTCTAATTTCTTTCAGACTGCACTGGGTGCAGCCGGGCGATAACATGGAGGCGTCTCCGAGTGCCGGTAGTCTGCGTGGATCGCCATCTTTTTTTATCATCGCCTGTGTTGCCTGCGCCGCTCCTTCAGCCCCGCGGGTGTCGACACTGAAATAGACCTGCGTAAAGGTCACCCGCGGCGGGGTCTCATACTTTCCTCGATTTTCAAAAAAGTAATTGCGCAAATCATCTTCCGTCGGCTCGGTCATGGCCGATAGGTCCTTGAACAGAAATTCCATCTTCTGCGCCAGGCGGCGGCGCACCACCATGTCGCCCTCATCAATGCCCATGGAAACGGCTTCGCGGCTCAGAATCTGCTCGCGAATGAGCTGATTGACCTGACCTCTCAGATCCCGGACAGTGGGCCCGCGCCCCATCTGTTTAGTGAATATGGTGCGCATCCACTCGATGTCGGCCGAAGATACCTCCACAAGATAGGGATCAGTGACAGCCGCTTCCGGTTTTCGATCCAGTGCTGCATGAAGCCCGAATACAGCGAGTCCCAGGACGAAAAGATGAATCATCGGCTCGCGCCAGAATCGCTGAGGCTTTTGATCGGCGGTTTTAAACGGCTTTTTTTTTAAAGAGCGCAATTTAAGAAACACGACTCTCTACTCCTTATTTCTCATCGTTTTTAACGACAACGGCTGCAAGCGGATTTGTGCAGCTCGCAGCCGTTCTTTGTTTTTTTACCCATTACTGAGAATCTATGTATCGGCATTATCCTTTCGGCGTGTACCAGATGGGTGACGCGTAGGCTCGCTCCCGGGTTGTCATGGGCACTTCCGAAGGCATGGTGATACCAAACCGTTTCGCCTCATAGGCGGTCCATCGCGGCGTCGGAATCTCGATCACGCGTGCATAATAAAAGGCGCGAAGGGATGGATCAAAGTCGGAGTCCGTCCACGCGGTTATCAGCTCGGGGGCACCGATCGTGTTGGACCAGGTGACGTTGGTGACATCTACCGTGTTGCCAACCGGCGGCAGCTTCCCATCAGCGTCAGGGTTGCGATCCCCGGACCAGGCCACATCGTAGACTTTCTCTTGACGCTTGCCCCCGGCATCCAACCACCCCTTTACGATCTGGATTCGATCGAGGTTTCCGCTCAGAGGATCCTTTAGTGCTGCAACGAGGAAAGTCGGCGCCTTGCCATCAGAACCCGGGGGCAGGTCGCCGCCCATGGGAACGCCTTTGGTGTAGCCGATTTGGGCCGGGAGTCTGCTCTGGGCGTCTTTATCGGTGAAATCCCAGCCTCCGAAAAAACGGACGATTATCCGCGGCCCGGTGGTGGCATAGGTTTCCTTGCGCTTCATGGCGTCGAAGATCGCAGCCCGGGTATTCTCCCTGGCCCAAACAGCGGCGTAGCCCGATGCGACCATCGACCATCCCTCATATTTCTTGTCACCGACCTGGGCCATGGGATGCTCCCAGCGCTTCGGTCCCGGTTCCGCGCCCGAGTGTTTGCCGAAGAAGTTGTCTTCGCCGGCCGTGGCAAGCCCCGTGTGGCTGTCTGTGGAGCCGATCATTCCGAACTTGTACGGGTTGACGCCAATCTCTTTTTCGAGCTCCAGGCCGATTTGAAGGGCGCTTCGGGCATACTCGTATTGGAGCATATCCTCTTCCTTCGGAACGCTGAGGTCCAGGTTACCCTGGTCCCAGGTTTCATAGTCGGCGAATTCGTCGTTTGGCGACAGGAACGGATGAGCCTCGCCGTCACCCTTGATTTGGGTCGCTTCGTAGAGCGGTTCCCATTTTGCCCGGGTCCTGGCGTACTCGAGATCCACCGGTTTTCCGGTAAACGACTCCACCATTGGAAACATGATCCCGTTGCTCAGGTTTCCGTTGTGGGCGATGGCGAGCACACGGCCGCCGGTCTTTTCCTGGTATCTGTGCAGCCACTTCCAGAGATCCCGAGGGTTGTCGCTGCCCAGGGGTTTCAGAGTCGTGTAGGGTTCAACGCGTCCGGCCTTGTCGGCGGCGTCTCGGAAAATCACCACCCGGTGCAGGTTGTTGCCTCCGGTGTTGGACGTCCACTCGTAGCCGATAAACGCGGTAAACTGGCCGGGATCGTTATATTTTTCGGCCGCTTCAATGGTTTCATCCCAGGCGGAGCGATAGGCAGGGCTTCCGGGAAGCGACTCGAGTTTCTCGGGAAAGGTGTCCTGGGAGAAGGCGATGATGATCTCGGTGGCGGCTTTGACACCTTCCTGTCCGCCGGCCTGGATCATCTCGTACCATTTTTTTCCTGTGGGATCGGCGAGGAACTCCGGATCACCTGCATACAGACGCGGAAAAAATCCCATGTTGTCGGAGTGGTCGGCAACCACGAGAAAGTCAAGCGGCCGGTCCAGTTTGACCTTGAGGCCTGTCGAAGAGGTAAGCTCCTCGCCGCGTGCGAAGCGGTAAGCGTCCTCCGGTCCAAGCCGGGCGCCGAACGCGCCGGCGTCCATGGACATCCCGGTGTGCAGGTGGGTGTCGCCCCAAAAAACCTGGGTCGGGAAGTTGCGCCCTGCATAGGGCGAGAAATGCTTTTGTGAGGGAAATGCGCCTTTGGCTGCCGCTGTTGGGGCCGGTAACCCAACGGAATCCCGGGCAAATGCCGGACAAGCAAAGCTGAAAGTTACTACCGCGCACAGGATTCGTGTTGCCATCTGTATTCGGATTGACAATCTCTTATGTGAACTCATGGCCTGTCTCCTTTTGTTAAAATTTAAAAACGCCACGTTTTGAAGTCGGATCTTTTTGCAATGATTTCAGAGTTGCACCATTAATCCCGGGAAGCTATGGGGGGGAGACGGTATATTATTGTAAAATTCGCTGTATCCGGTAACAACGACAAAATCCCCGACCCATTCCATCGATATGATTCCCTGGTAATTTCAGCGGGTCTGTTCGTATTAAATGCCTCGGCCCGATTGCCGGGCCAAATCGACATACTGTCTGACTCGATCGACCGAGGTTCCCGGTGTTACCGGGCTTCCGATGTTCATGATAAACCGGTTGTTGTTTTTTCGTCCGCATTTTATCTGCCTGTCGATCTCACTTTTTAGCCGGTCAGGGGATGCATGGGGGAGAATGTTTATGGCATCCAGATTGCCGAACAGGGCGCACCTTCCGGCCACGCGTTCCACAACGGATTCCATGTCAACGGAAAATCCCTTTTTGCCTTCCTCAAATGCCAGTGCATCGACGTTAAGAGATAGGAGCGACTCCCATTTACCTTCCGGATTCCCACTGAAGTAGTAAACGCTTTTCATGTTCAGCAGACGGATCTCTTCTGCGAGTCTGCGGATAAACTTTGCGTTTAGCCGGTGGAAGTTACCCGGGCTGATCATGTCGGTAAAGGAGTCTTCAATCCAGATACCGGCGGTACCGATCCGGGCTGCATTTTTAAGGTCGTCCCGGTTCAGTTCAAACAGCCGGTTGCAGGCGTATTCAACAAGATCCGGCCGTGTCGCAATCATAATCATCGCCGCTTCGTATCCCCACATAAAGAAAAACCCGGCAAGGGGAGGCATGAGTTGTGCGACCGGAAAAAGCGCCCGGCCGTGTGCTTCCTGAACCCGGTGGGCCAGACCATTCTGAACACAATCGATTCTGTTGATCCGGTTGTGCGCTTTGGCGGACTCGATGATGTGGTCGATTTGAGAAGGATCTTTCGGCAGACAACCGGTGTTTGGAGACAGGTCGGCTGCTGAATGCGACCAGTGGGGTCTGATCAGTTCCTGTTTATGACCCGTTCGGGTGTCGATACGGAAAACAGCATCCCCATGTTGTTCGATCCGGATATGCTTCCGATCCTTTTCGGAAGCGGTATCTTCTAAGGGGAGTTCAATCCAGTCGAGTCCGATTTTATCGATGACATCTTTACGCCAGCGCAATTGGCGATCTAAATCGGGTTCGAAAACATGCCACCAGGGGGCATCGGTCAGTCGGTCCCAGTGGTCTCTGACAAAAAAATCCAGATAGGAGATAACCACAGGGATCTCCGGGGTTCCGTCCGGAGACAGGGCAGCCTCTATTTTTTCCCTTCCGGTCATCGGCAAGACTCTTTGATATTGATCGTGTCCGAGTTATACTCTTAAAATCTATTTGGGATATTTTCACTCTCGCGTAACGATTGTATATTTCCGATTGAAGATTGAATAGTTAAGGTATTCTTTCAATTTAAAAAGGACGGAGCCACACGCGGCGCGAGCGACATCCAGAAATATTCAATCTTCAATCTTCAATTTTCAATGCCGGTTTGTCCGGTTCAGGGGTCTACCTTGTAGAGTATCTCTCCGGCATGGTCCACAAAGAAGATGCCCTCATCCTCTCTGTCCATATAGTCTTCGATACGGATGTGCTTCGGGTCCATGTAGCCCATGCTGATCCGATCGCAGGTTTCCTTTGGAATGGATGTGGCAAGGATGACGTCGATCCGGTGTTAGAACCAGTACCCGTTTGTTTTCATAAACAGTCGCCGGCGTTCCGGCTTCTATGATCTCTTTTACCTCCCGGTCGGATAATATCGAATCCGGTGCGCCTTTGCCGTAAACCATGGGTCCGTCCTCTCTTGGTTTCGATTAAGATTATACGTATATCTTCAAAGCCGATAAGGCATTATAGATAACCGGGAATGATTACCTGACGGAGCCGTCCCGGTTACAGTTTAAACAGATCCTGTGCATTGCCGTAAAACAGGGCCCGTGCAAGTTCAACCGCCCCTTCCATATCGAGATCCCCCCGATCGATCCGGTCTGCCAATACGGCGGTGACCACCTCTTTTGCCGCACAGGCGCCTGCGTAAGCTTCCTCGACCCGGAACGCGTCACCGCCCCACATGATTTTGTTTCCCGGAACCAGGTCGAAATACTCATCCAGCGACTGTGCCGCAACCCTTTTTGAAAGCATCGGCACCCAGCAAAAATCGATATATACATTGGAAAACATCTTTGCCAGGGAAAACGCTTCATGCATGTAAGGAAATGAGAAATGCAGCAGAACAAACCGGGTATCCGGGTACATGAGAAATAGATTGTTCAGATGCCGGGGATTGGTGTTTTCTATAATATTGGCGTTTCTGGCAAGGATTCCGGTGTGGATCTGGACCGGAAGTCCTGCGGCCGTGGCCCGGCGGATGATATAATGCGCCATAAAATCCTGGAGACGCTTCTGTTCGTCGGGTGACAGAGATCCCGGGCGTTTTGCATAGAGGCGTGCAGCTTCGTTTCGTGAAACCTTATCGAAAAAAAGAATCCGTTCGTAAGCGGTGCCGATTTTAACCGCCGGAGCACCCCGGGCTTTATACCTTTCGATGGCAAGATCGATTAAGGCCAGGTAGCCTTCAAAACCGTCGATGGTCACCTTCCAGGCATTGGCGATGATTTCAACGGTGGTGGGCGGCTTAAGCCCTTTGGGAAACAGGGAGACAAACTGCCGTCCCAGGATCAGGGGGTTTGTTCGAAGCACCGGTACGAAAAGATCCGGATCAAAAGAAAACGCCTCAACGCTCCAGAATGTATCGAGCAGAGAGGTTTTAAACCGGGCTTTTTCCCCTAGAACTTCATGATACCAGTCTTTGCGCCGGTATGCCGCCTGAACCCGCTCGGAGAGTTCCGGCCAGTCGGCTTCGGTGATCCGATCGGTTTTGAGGCCATACAGATCCTTGAGTGCACGGATGATGTTTCTAAAAAAACAGGTCGATTCGACACGGCGCTGGTACCTTTTAAATACGTTCCATACGGCAACAGGATCCGAAGACTGCCAGGCCTCTATGGGCATACCAGCGGAGGTGAAATCGAGGCGTGCATAGGAATTTTCGAAAACCTTGAAAAGATGCAGGGGTTCTTTAAGAACATCTTCCCGGCTTAGGATGTGTTCATGGGTGTCGATGATCTCAATGTCACGGATTTTTTCAAAAAGGGTATCATAGCTGCCAGGATTCACCGGTTGATCCTTTCATTTTTATCATATTCAAAAATACGGTTATCTTCAAAGCCGTTAGGACTTTACTGGAGTTTTATAGATAACCGGGTTCAAAAAAACACTATTTATCCTGTCCATCCTGTAAATCCTGTCAATTTATTAACAAATGGAATATCTGCAGCGGAAAAGTCGAATCGCATCAACTGTCTGCAGGTGACCCATCGGTATTCTGCATGTACTTTTGGCTGAATGTCACCGCTTATCCAATAGGTTCGATAGGCCAGGAGCCGGATGGCGGCATGGGGGTAACGGTAGATGCTTTCTCCCAGGAATTTGTCCACCGACACGACGATATCGAACTCCTCGGCCATTTCCCGCTCAAGACATTTTTCCGGGGTCTCACCGTCTCTGACCTTGCCGCCCGGAAACTCCCATTTGTGGGCCAGCCTGTCACCGGCTTTTCGCCTGGCGATAAGCACCTTGTCATCTTGGATCATAATGGCGGCGGTCACATCCTTCATGGCAGGTGAATACTAAAAAGGAGTGCTGCCTCAAGTCAAGCACTTATTAATGTCCATCCAGAAACAGCAATTTATGGATGAGCACCGAAGCGGGCAACTATCTTTATCTGGATGCTGATGGGGTCAAACACAAGGTGCATGCCGAGGTGTTTAAAAAATCGGCTTGAACCGTAAATGACATTCCACCGGGTGCGATCCATATCGAAATGGGCTTCTGCTGCCAAGACCCCGTCTTCAAGCTTGCTGACGGTGGCATCAAACCGGACCTCTCCTTCAATGCCTCTTAAAGACAGGGTGCCGGCCACCACGTAGTTGGGTGCGCTCAGAGTTGCAGCGGCTGCCGGAACCGCCTGCTGGATAGTAAACGTTGCCTTTGGGAAATTTTCCACAAAGAAAAAATCATCCGATTTCAGATGGGCGATCAGAACCGGCTGGAGTTCATCACCTTCAAGGCTCATATTTACAATGGAGCGCATGTCGAGATCAAAGTCTCCTGTAATCTTTTCACCCTCTATGCGTACCCCACCCCTTGACAGCCGGAGGGTTCCGAAGTGCTTTGTGTTCGGGTTCCGACCGGCCCACTCAATCAGACTCTGTTCGATATCCACATCATATTTTCCATCTTCAAACCGCAACTCCTGACCGGTTTCATCGGGTGCGTCGGCCCTATCCCCCTCGATGGCAAATCCGGCTGCGCGCCACTGGGCGATTCCACCGTCTAAAACAGTGACATCCCGATATCCTGCCCGAAGCAGCTTTTCTGCGGCGGTCGCTGCATCCATGGTTTCGGCGCTGAATCCGTACAGGATGATTTTTGATTCTTTATCCGAAACAACCGCTTCCACCTGGTCCGGAAATGTGATTTCAAAAACACAGGCGTTTTTTGCCCGGGGCAGATGTGCGGTCTGGTAATGATCATTGGGAAGGGTGTCGATAAGAATAAAGGATCGTTTTTCTTCCATCCAGTTTTTTAGTGTTTCAGATGATATAATTTCTGCTGGCCTATTATTGTTCATGACGTTCTCCTATTTGAAGAAAAGGGTCCTAGGATTCCCCGCAAAGGTCAACGGGATCTTCGACAAGGAGTCAGGGGTTCAAGGGTTATTATTAAGAGCTGTCAGTTGTCAGCGATCAGCAATCAGGTGAAAGGTTCAAAAAGAAATTTCATAAACCTTGCATGAAACAGATGAAAGTCTTTCAATTGTCAATCAGAGCTGACGGCTGAGCGCTTCCTAATAGAGCCATGGAACAATTGGGGTATTATTCTTTTCACTTGAACCCTAAGGCTCTCTCTTTCATGTTGATACAGAGTAAGTTAAAGAGTAGAAAGGCGTTGTCAAGCAGGCTGACCAGATCGCAGCAATTTTCGGCGAATTTTCGCATGCAGCCGGGTGATCGGATTTCAAAGCGGATATAATGATTGAATATTGGTGGAATGATGTCAATTCATAAAAGACAGAGCATCGCGATTCATTAAATATTCAATTTTCAATATTCAATCGTCAATTTCACCGGTTTTAGGCGGTTTACCGAGAGTCATCGGCCAATGCTCGATTCAGATATCAGACGGAGGATATGCATGGGACAATATCGGATACATCCCATCGTTTTGGGAACCAAGATTTTTGACAAGGGGATGATGACCTATCAGCACGGATACGGGCAAACCTATACCATACCCATCTATGCCTGGTACCTTGAAGGCGGAGACCGCAAGGTTCTCATCGATACCGGTGAGATGAGTCCCATTCAATCCGAAGACAGGGAGAAGGCCATCGGCGGAAAAATTTACACGTTCGAACAGGGCCTCAACCGGTGGGGCCTCACCCCCGAGGATATCGATATCGTTATTCATACCCATCTGCACAATGATCATTGTGAAAACGATTACAAATGCACCAATGCCGCTATTTTTGTTCATGAAAAAGAACTGGCTGCAGTTCATAACCCGCATCCGCTGGATTTTCGGTATCTGCTCGACTACATCGAAGACGTAGAAGAAAACGGTCAAATAAATGTTGTCTCGGGAGATACGGAGATTTTGCCGGGCATAAACGTCATTCACACCCCGGTGCACACACCCGGCGGGCTCTCCGTGGCCATCGACACCCCGGAGGGCAAGGCGGTGATAACCGGGTTTTGCGTGGTTATGGAAAATTTCTACCCGCCTAAAGAAATTAGGGCAATGGAGATGGACGTCATACCGCCGGGCACCCCTGTAAATGTCTATGACGCATACGATATCATGCTAAAAATCAGAGAAACCGCAGACATTCTAATCCCGCTTCACGAACCCGGATTTGCAGGATGTGATACGGTTACAAAAGTCCGGTGAGTAGACGATCAGGGTGCAAGGATTTGAGGATTTGCTTCTCTGAAAATTCATTGCCTTATTGAATTTTCAAATAACAAATCCCAAAAAACAAACAAATATCAATAACCGAAATTCAAAATCCCAAACAAAAACAATTGCTCTGAACCGGTTTGGAATTTTGAATTTGTGATTTATTTGTAATTTGGTGCTTGGGTTTTGTGATTTTAGACACAAAACTGCCAAGGCAGAGCCATCTACCACTGGCCTGGTCCAGAGGAACAGGTTTTCAATTTTTTATAGAATTAGAGTCTTTACGGCATCTTTTCGATCACCCGCTGCATGTCTTCGGGCATGGGGGCCTTAAACCCAAGAGATGTTTTCCGGACCGGGTGCAGGAATCTTAATTCCGATGCGTGCAGCCCCTGCCTGGGCATTCTCAGGCGTCTCCAGTCACTGTCCGTGAGCCGATCCCGGATAAAGCGAAGATATATGGTGTCGTCAACACCGTAGATTTTGTCGCCCACAACCGGGTACCCGATGCTGCACAGGGTTGCCCGTATCTGATGGGTGCGACCGGATGCCGGTATTGCGGAAAGAAGGCTTACGTTTTCTGTTGTCTTGATTCTTTCAAATACCGTTTTACAGGTTTTGCCCCTGGCCGGGGGGCTGCTGTCAGAGGGTGCGGGGTCAAATTGCAGCTTTTTGCGGATCGGGCTTGAAGATGCCGATACCAGAATGCCCGCAGCACAGATTTTTTGGAGCGCAAATCGACCCTCTACCAGCACCTGGTAGTATTTGGAAACGGCTCCGCAGCCTATCTGATCATGACAATTTCGAGCCGCATTTTTATTTTTTGCAACCAGGACAAGACCGGAGGTTTCCCGATCCAGGCGGTTGATAAAGGAGATAAATTCGATGTTACGTTCAAACCTCAGCGTGTGCCAGAGGGTGTGTTTAAAATACCGCCCGGCCGGGTGACACGGGAGATTGCCGGATTTGTTCAACACCAGCAGATCGTGATCTTCGTAAACAACCGAGAAATTATCATCTACCGGCGGCTCGGGTGCTGGAGCCGGTCTGTACTCGATACGATCTCCGTGTGACAGTCTGGTTTCGGATGCCGGCAGATCACCATTTAAAAGAATCCGGCCCGCTGCAATATCATCCTCCCATTGATCACCGGACTGATAGGTAAATCTTTTGCATAGAAAAGCGAGCAGCGGCAACCCCTCTTCGGTTTTTTGAATGCGTGTGGATGATTGCCGCTCCATGGGTAAAGATCCTGTTTATCCGCGATCGGAATCGAACAATCGCTGCATTTCTACCGGTAGACGGTCCGTGGAAAGGGTTTGGCGGCGGTGGTGATTTTCCGGCAGTATCAGCTCAATCGCATATGCATGCAGACCCAGGCGCTGGAACCGGCGGCGCTGCCTTAAAAATTTTACTGCCCGGCTGGGGCTGTAGCGTTTGTCTCCCGCAACCGGGTGCCCGGCAAGCGCTGCATGCCGCCGTATCTGGTGCCGGCGACCGGTGTGCGGTCTAAGTTCGGCCAGGGTATAATGGCTGCTGTGATCCAGTATCCGATAATGTGTTTCACTCGGTCTTAACAGCCCGCCCCCTTCCGGATTTTTCCGTCCGGCTGCTTTTTTTGTCAACGGCAGGTCCCAGACCCCCCAAGCTTCTTCAGATGGCCCTGCCGGGTTCAGACGGCCGTGAAGGATTGCGCGATAATTTTTTTTTACCGAACGAGCCTGGAACTGGGTGGCCAGAAAAGACAGGGTTTCCCTTCTGCATGCAGCCAGCATCAGACCGCTTGTTGATCGATCCAACCGGTGCACGGCATGGAAACCGAAATCCGTGACCCCAAAGGTCTCTGCATCCATGGGATGTGATGAAAAATATCTGTTCAGCAAAGAGCAGAGATCCACTCCCGGATCGTTGTGAACACTCAGATCCGGCGGTTTGTCAACCGCCAGCCAGCCGGATCCGGCAGCCACGATGGGTATGGTAACATCGTCTATTATTAAATCGGACAATTCATTCATAATTCAATTTTTTGGGTCGGATGAAATATGCGTTTGCAAAGTTTTTTATAGTGCAATAAGAACCTGTTCAAAGGAATTTAAAGTGCCTAAAGTTTGAAGTGCCTAAAATTAAGGTATTCTATCAAATAAGTTTGAAGTGAACTAAAGTGTAAAGTGAGCTAAAATTGTTGAATTCCGTATACTATAAAATGATTATCATCCTTAATTTTAGCTCACTTTAGCGCACTTCACATTTCAAACTTATTAGAGCGGCCCGAAGCAATGCAAAACAGAAATTCGCGTGCTCTTTTTTGGTTCCGGCTTGTCCGGGTTATTGACTCAGGTTTTATATTTCAGGGCTTTCTGTTGAAGATCGGCCAGTTGGGCCGCCATGTTCTCTTTTTCTGCCTGCCTGATTTCCCGGATCGGTTTTGCGGGCTGGCCCAGCACCAGCATGCCGGCGGGTACGATCATTTTCGGGGGGACCACAGCCCCGGCCCCGACCAGGGCACCTTCCTCTACCACCGCTCCGTCCAGAACGATGGCGCCGATTCCGACCAGGGCTCCGGTTTTGACTGTGGCCCCGTGCAGACACACGTGGTGGCTTACGATGGCTCCCGGCTCCACGATTACCTTGTAATCATGGGGTGACTCCAGGAGGCAGAGATCCAATACCGCGCTGTTTTCTCCGATGATGATCTCCTCATCGTCTGCCCGCAACACAGCGCCCGGCCAGATGGATGCAGTTTCCCCAACGGTTACCCGCCCGATCAACCGTGCCGAGATATCTACAAAGGCGCTTGGGGCGATATGCGGCCGATGGCCGTTATACGGTGTAACAAAGGCTGAGTTTTGCATGAAAGATTTCTCCTATCCGATTTATCCGGTTGCTGTCAGAGGGCGGTCCATGTACTGATCGATCATCTTATTTAGCCGATATCAGCGCAATTGGCAATCTTCCGGCCCGTGGTGGAGCAAATTTTCATGGAAATGAGAGGCATATTAATCCGTCGTTATCATCCGGGCATGCCGGTGGGCGATATGGAAATTCCGAACCGGAACCCCTGCAATCGGATCAGATTTCTGAAGATGCAGAAATATTATTGACTTCTCATATGGTATTCTGTTTTATATACCAACTTGTCCGCACATCTTTTTGAAACACCGGTTCGGATAAATGTGAGACTAACGCCACAATTTTTTGTGTATCGGTATTTTAATGCCAAAAATCTTTTCAAAGGAGGATGTCATGAAAAAGTGGATCTACTGGGCAATAGCGGCGATGTTGGTGGTTGGAATCGGGGGACCTGCATATGCAGGCAGCCCCGTCATATCGGCGACACCCATGGTAAAGATGGCAAAGGATGCTAAGGTCGTATTTTATGGAGAAGGATTCAAACCCAACCAGGAAATTTCCTTCTTGTTCACCGATGTCAATGGCATCACTGCCAATCTCGAAGCGTATCTCGATCCGAAACCGGTGGTTGCAGACAGCAAGGGCCAGATCTCAACCGCATGGAAAGCCGGACGTTACATCAGCAAAAAACTGGTCAAGCAGGGCGTTACCGTTGTAAGTCTCGCCGATGCGGACTACAACTTGCTGGCACATGCCTCAGTCTATTTTTATAAGGATGCCCCGCCCGCCTCCGGCCAGGCCCCCCTGGTTATCGCGACCCCCATGGTAAAGATGACAAAGGATGCATCGGTTGAAATATACGGAGAAGGCTTTAAACCCAATCAGGAAGTTGCCTTCTTGTTCACCGACGTCAACGGCGCCACTGCAGATCTCGAAGCATATCTCGATCCGAAACCGGTGGTTGCAAACAGCAAGGGCCAGATCGCAACCACCTGGAAGGCCGGGCGTTATGTGAGCAAAAAACTGGTCAAACCGGGAGTTGTCGCCATCAGATTGACCGACATGGACTACACCCTGCTGGCACATGACTCCATCGAGTTTGCCAAATAGTATCGATATCGACTAAAACATATATAAAAGGCGTCGGCGATGACTGCCGGCGCCTTTTTAAACTCTAAACTGATCGGTTCCCGGTTCAGGGTTCAACGTTCAAGGGCTGGAACCCTTTGAGCCTGTTCAGGACACTGCCCGAGAGCGGAAATATAGATCGCCACCCACCGGGCGGAACCATCGCCAAAAACACGTTTTCAATTGATACCAGGTAGTTGTGGATTTTAACCCTGAACGCTGAACTCAGAACCGCTCAACCCAGGTAGTAATTAAAAGGCCTGAACCTGCTTCCAAACAACAGAATCCACCGGAACACCCTTCTCAAGATTTTCCCCCCGTGTGCGAAGCGCCCTCTGCCCGGGATACAGTACCTGTGCGCCACGGTCAACCGGGGCGGCGCTGAGAAAATCTTCAACGATCCGGTCCACCACATCGTAGATCGCGAATGAATCCCCTGTTTTCATGATGTTGAAAGCAATATAGGTCTGCGAGACGCCGTTTTCCTCTTTTTTCCCGCTGATCTGCTGCGTCGACCTGCCGTCGGCAAGAAGTGCGGATATGAGATCCAAGAGCAGGGCCAGGCCGGATCCTTTCCAGTACCCGATGGGAAGCGGTCGCTTGGTTTCAAGAATTTCTCCCGGATCTTGGGTAAGATTGCCGTTTTTATCATAACCGCCCGGTACCGGAAGGGTATCGGTTCTGTCTTTTGTGGTGGTCAGCCTGCCGATGGAAAACTGGCTCATGGCCATATCCAGCACAACGGGCCCATTCTGACGAGGGACGGCCAGAACCATGGGGTTGTTGCCTATGGCGACCGTCTTGGCCCCCCACGGCGGCATGAGCGGCAGGGTATTGGTCCAGCACATAAAGATGAACCCGGCCTCGGCCGCACGCCATCCGTAGGTGCCGGCGCGAAGCCAGTGGGTCGTGTTCCGGAGCGCCACACAACCCATGCCGTGTTCCCTGGCAAGTGCAATGGCTCTGTCTGTGCTGGCGGCAGCGTTTAATGGGCCGGGACCATATCTGCCGTCCCATCTCTCCCATGATCCGAATCCGTCAATCTTTTCCGGTGCGGCCTGGGCATTGATAAAGCCCTGGCGGATCCGGTCTACGAATCTGGGAAACCAGTTGATGCCGTGTGAATTGACGCCCGTCAACGTGTTTTCCGTAAATATTTCGGCACACAATCGGGCTCTTTCGGGTGAAAACTCAAGACCGGTTAATACGCGTTCAAATTCTCTCTGGAGGTCTTTGGCGGGTATACGAACCATGATTTTTCCCCTTTCCAGTTATCATCAGACATTAAACCGAATGGTCAGAATGTTTCCATCCCTGACAATGTAATTTTTTCCTTCAAGACGCAGGAGGCCTTGATCCCGGACATCCTTTTCAGAGCCGTATGTCACCAGATCGTCATAGTCGATACACTCTGCACGGATAAATCCCCGGGCCAGATCCGAGTGTATCGAGCCGGCCGCATCCACGGCTGTCTGGCCCTGGTGAATATTCCATGCCCGAACCTCATCCGGGCCCACCGTAAAAAAGCTGATATATCCCACAAGATCATAAGCCAGACGGGCCAGGCGATCCCGTGCCGATTCCCGGATCCCCATGTCTTCCATAAAGAGCTTTTCATCTTCGGCATTGTTGAGGCGTGACAGTTCCATTTCAAATTGGCCGGCAAACTCCATGACCCGGTAGTTTTTTTCGATATCGGCCAATATTTCCGGATTATTCCCGAACCGGGTTTCATCCGAATTGAGAACGATTAGCAACGGTTTTAGGGTCAAAAACTGAAACCCTCGCACCATTTTTTCCTGCTCCCGGTCCAGTTCAAAATCCAGAATCAGTCGGTTTTCGCCCAAATGGTCGACGATTTTTCGCAGGGTTTTCTCCTCGGTTTCAAGGGCATTGCTTTTCTTTCCCCGTTTATAGGAATGCTCAATCCGTTCCAGCCGGTTTTCAGCAAGAATCAGATCCGAGATCAGCAATTCATCAATGATTTTACCGATATCACTCAAAGGTATGGGGGATTCGCCCAATTCGTCCTGGAAATTCCGTACGACAATGGCCAGGGCATCCGTGCTCTTTATCATACTCACGGCGGATCCGGAAAAAAGACCCTCCCTGGCGGAGCCCTCGGCCATGCCCACAAAATCCGTAAACTCAATGGCGGCATAGGTTGTCTTTTTGGGATTGTACATATCCGACAGCTGATCCAGTCTGGGGTCGATGACGTCGATCACCGCCACATTGGGTTCGGCTTTTGAATTGGCATAGGCAGTGACCGGCGACTGGGATCGGGTCAGTGCATTAAAAATAGTTGTTTTTCCGGAATTCGGTAAACCGATCAATCCAATTTTCATTATTCTGCCTCACATAAAAAACGTTCATTTCAGCGCTTTATTCCATAAAAAAGGCCACCCGTGTCACCCGGGTGGCTCCATCCCGAAATTGCTTATTTTTTGATGGACTTTAACTAAGCATTCGAATGGTTTTTGTCAATAATTTAGAACCGGAGCATCGGCGTGCATGTCATATTATTGACCGATTGAACCGTGGAAAGGGGGTATTCTTGACAGGGGCCTGAAATTTTTCCATCGGCAAGTGAGGGTGTCCAGGCAAAGTGTTTTTCGGCTCAGGGGATGGGAAAGGGCCTGCCGCAGACCCAGAGAATATTCAATCAGGGGATTATACATAACTGGTATAAAATTTGCTTTTTTTTGTCGATACGCTTCGAAATTCGCTGCCGGGAGGGACATACATGCAATATCAGGTACAACGCGGGGATACCATCGCCAAGGTTACGCAGCAGATGAATACGCGCTGGGATGTTTTGCGTCAAGAAAATCCCCATGCCATCGGGCGGTCTGCCCGCACAGGACGCTGGTTTCTTAAAGAAGGCGCCACGGTTAAGGCAAAGGGGTCTTTTCAAACCGTTTTGCAGCAGAAGGTCGGCGATAAGAAACCGTCTGCGCCTTTAGATCCATCTGCCCCAGGCACCGAACCGTTGCGCACGTACACCATCCAACCCGGGGACAACCTGTGGACTCTGGCCGTAAAAAAGTTTCACATCAATCTCGATGATATCATCAAAGACAACAATATCAAAAACCCCGGGCTCGTCCAACCGGGGCAGAAGATTCGCATCCGGAAACCCGCCCAATCTTCGGTCCAGGAGGTCACTGCCAGCTGGTATGGGCAAAAGTATCATGGAAGGATCATGGCAAACGGAGACCGGTTTGACATGAATGCCGACACCATCGCACACAAAACGCTTCCGCTGGGGACAAAAGTGGAGCTTACAAACTCGGTAACCGGGCGAAGTGAAAATACGGTGGTGACCGACCGGGGGCCGTACATATCCGGCCGTGATGTGGACCTTTCTTATGGGCTGGCTAAAAAGCTTTCCATGGTCAGAAAGGGCGTCGGGAAACTGGTGATGCGGATTCTGTAGGTAGCCGTTCACGGGTTCAGCGTTCAAAGGTTCAGAGGTTGCTAAATTTCAAGGTGTAAGGAAATTATCGTCGGTTTTTGATCTAAACTCATATTGGGGACTAAATTTGTAACCCGTTGAATGTTTTACCTCTGAACCCGGAACCTGTGAACCTCTGAACGCTTATCTCTGTTGAGCCTTAATTTATTTCCAGCCAATAGATACTTTTATCGACGTCGTAGAGTTGAGTGATCGAATAATCCCGGTACGGATTTACATTGAGATCCAGTACGATTCGAAGCTTGTTCTCTTTTTTGTGAAGGAAGGTCCGGATCTGTTTAATCAGCCTCCCGTTTACGGGCATCCGGCTTTTCCCTTTCCAGTCGGAAACATTCCATATATCGATGACGATTCTCGGATTTTCACCATCGATATCAAAGGATTTGGGAACAGAAAACCCATCCAGATAGACCCGCACTTTTTCACTGTTTTTCCCGACTTCGACATCGATTCCCTTAACAACGGCGGTCGGTTCTTTTGGGGCCATGGAATCCGCTTTCCGGGGTTCAGGCGTTTTAGCAGAAACGGTTTTGGAATCGCCCCTGCTGCCGGGTGTACGGCCCAATATTTCATCTTTGGAAGGCAGGGGCTCAGCACCTTTTTCTTTTCCGGCAGCCCCGGAGGAGATCACCTGGAGTTCTGGTAAAGGGTCTGGTTTAACCTTTTTTCCGTACCGGGCAAGCCATTTTCGGGGATTTTCGTATTTTTCCCCCAAGGACCAGATCCCCTTTTTGTCCTGCTGCGCCATATTTTCTGCTTGCCGGAAAGGGGCAAGATCAAAACCGTGGGGGGCCTTGCCGGGGTAGACCTCTGCCATACCGGCACGGACCATGTCGAGGTTGATATTTTTCCGATCCAGGTGGGCCACACCCAAAATGCGGTTGTCGATGTCATATCCATAGGAGGTGATTTCGACGGATTTCTTAAAAACCATTCGGGACAGATAAACTCTGGATGCTTCGCTTAAAGGCTGGCCGGGTTGCCCGGCATCATCCCCGGTTTCGGGAGCATCGATACCCACCAGTCGGATCTTTACGATACTGTTCTGGTCTTCAACCTTTATGGTATCCCCGCTGTAGATGCGGATGACCTTGTATGGAGCCGCAAAGGTCAACGGTGATAAAAAAAACATGCACCCGGAAAAAACAGCCAGCGCTGACAAAACCCTTATACGAGATTTAAACATGGATTTACCAATCGTAACGCAATTCATTTCAAACCGATATTATTTAATTTGTCTGGGTCGATCCCATTTAAGAAGGTGTTTGACCGATGATCTTATCGATTTCAACCCGATTAGTAAAGTCTGAGTCGATAAAAAAATATCATTTCTTTTGCGGTTCCGGCAGGTAGCGGATAAGAAAGAGTGCGGCAAGCGGGATAAACGCCACCCAATTCAATACGGGTCGAATACCGAATATGTCGGCCAGTTTTCCGGCCAGCGGCATCAATATTCCACCGATACCCAATGTCAAACCCATAATAATGCTTGAGACCAGGGCTCTTCCTCTGGGAGCGAGTTGCTGGGCAAGTGCCAGCGCCGGGAAGAGCGTGGCCAGGGTTAAGAATCCGCATACAAAGGAAAGCGGATACACAGGCCAACCCGTGTTGCGAACCAGCAGAAGCAGAAACGGTGTGATTAGGGCAAATGAAAAGAAGTAGACTCTTTTGAATCCGATGCGATCCACCAGGTGGCCGCAAACCAGTGCACTGACAGAGCCGCCGACGGTAAACAGCGAGACGATGCTGCCCACCGATAACAGCGAATGCCCATCGTTTGCGTAGAGTACCGGCATGAATGTCAAGGCGGCCTGTTCGATAAAGGCTCTTGCCACGGCCAGTGCCCAGATCAGCAGAATGGGCTTCCATGCCTGGCCGATGCTGTCACGGATGGTATCCCAAAACTTATGCTGTTTCAACTCTGAGGCTGCCGGAACCGGGATCAGGACAAAGAGGATGATAAAGGTCACAAGACCGAACAGGGTGGTGTGGGGCAGGCGATTCAGACCGAAAAAAGTGACGTAGCCGGCCAGCACCATGGGGCCGATGGTAAATCCCATGGTTCCCCCCAGGCCGAAGAGTGAAATGCCCAACCCAGCATGACGGCCGGCATATGCCGGGACCAATCCGGCAGCAGAAGGGTGATACATGGAAGAGCCGATAGATCCCAGCGCGATGAGGGCCAGGGTAATCCCGTAATTGGGAGCAACGCCTACAAGGGGAATGCAGACAGCGCTGATCAGGGGGCCGCCCAAAACGATTATTCGGGTTGGGTGTCGATCGGACATATAACCGAAAACGGGTTGGATCAGAAAGGCCATCAGGGTGCTGACTGCAGCGATAACCCCCACCTGGGTCAGGTTTAAGGAGAATTTGTCGGCAAGAACCGGCAACAGGGGTTTTATAAACGATTGGAAGAAATCTCCCGAGAAATGTGTCAGAAAGAGGGCAAAGATCACCTTTTTGTTGAGTTGAGTTGTGTGGTCAATCGTTGTCATATCTTTGAAATTCCGGAACCTGGTTGTCTCAAAAAGCTATTCTTAGAATCCATTTTTTTCCGCAGCGTATGGTTTTTAAGGGAATGGTTGGTGATAGATGGTTTCTTGCAGTGCCGTGTGATTATGAAGACAGCATCAAGGCGCCGGTAACGATCAGGATGATTCCGGTCGTGGCAAAAGGACACAGGTGACCGTCTACGGTCAGTTTGAAGGTTTTATTCGGTCCAAATTTTCCTTCGATAATGGAGTTTACCAAATGATCGCTCTCGATTTTTTCATATCGGATCGAAAACGTGTATTCTTTTTCTCCCACAAACACCTGATAGATGAATTTTTTGTCTTTCCTTTCGATTTTTCCAAGGGCTGTGGAAAACGGTCCAAAGTTACCGGTAATGATGCGGTCGCCTTTTTGATGGTATGTGAAGTCCAGTTCGTGAAAATCTCCACGAATATCGATCTCACCGTTTATATCCGATCCGCAGTTGTATATCGCCCATACGGGATGACCGTATACGGAACCGAATACCTTGTCTTTCATAAAATAGATATTTACGCCGTTTCCTGTGATGTGGCGGGTATCCTCATCCGATGCCTGAGATATCAGAGGGGATACGAGTGCCAGGCATAGTGAAAGGAATAAAACATTTATCAACGTTCCGGTCCGTGTGACGGTTTGCGTGTTCATTTTAAAATACCCGATCCTTAAAACCTGCACCCGCAAATGAACAGCCCCGCAGCCATGGCGACGGGATCTCTGCTCTGCTGCGACAAGCTACGGGGCATCTGTCAGAGTTTCAATCCGTATATCCAACCGCAAAACCTACTTCATAAGAGGCGGTTTGTCAAATATTTGAGCGCTTCATAATCCGCCCGCCCCAATGGATAGGCTCGCTGAGAACCGCTGTGATACCTACCGCTTGATACCCGTTTGCAGGGTGTGTTAAACTCTAAATGGTTTTCCCGCCGGCTGCAGTTGCCGATACACCGGATTCTTTAAACCCGTGTGCGAGGATACGCCTGGGGTCGACATGTCTGAAAAGGACAAGATTTTTTTAACCCGACAGGAAGCGACAACCGCTGTCCGCGCCGATTTCTCTCAATACGGGCTCCGGAAGTCGCTTCTTTTCGGACTCTGTCCCCTGATACTCGGCAGCGACATCGCGGTTGTTAAAGATCCCCAGGGTAAAGGGGTTTGGCATTCAACCACCGGTCGGAGCCGGCGGTTTATTAAATTTTCGGAACTGGGTGACTTTTTATGCGACACTCTTGAAGATTTGTCCGATCTGAATCTTCTGGCCGATGTCTGCCGGCGTGTGTTCAGAGCAGTGGTGTATACGGGAAAAAGCAGCGATGGTGAACATGACGGACTCTGGCTTGAAACCGGAATGGAGGGCTTTAAATGCCGCCAATGCGGCCGGTGCTGTGAGACCCTTGTCTTTCACACCGACGCTACGGTTCAGGACTATGCGTATTGGGAATCCATCGGTCGCCAGGATATCATGGACCGGGTGAGCCTTGTCCACAAAGACGGTAAGTTGATTTCCTGTCAAATCTGGGTCGTACCCGGCACGCGAAATTATGAACAGGGCTGCCCCTGGCTCCAAAAGATACCCGACCAGAACAGGTACCAATGCGGCATCCATAATGTCCGGCCCGGTATCTGCCGCCAATACCCGGGCACCCGCAAGCATGCTGAGATGACCGGCTGCATCGGATTTTCCCGATAGCTTCCGACAACCGTTTTTGGAGCTTATAACTCAACTATCGGGTTTCGCCTGATAGTAGGCGAATTATTTATTTCCAGACAATATGGATCCCGAAAGTTGAGTTATAGAATAAAAGAGAGGCATTTGTGGACAGTTTTACCATTTTCCCGGATAAAATTCTAACGGATGCAGGTGCCGTCTCCCGGGCGTTTCTGGGCATCGGTGTCAGGACATTTGTAGAGGCATGCCGATACGTTCACCGGATGCCTTATGGATACAACTCCAACAGGGATGACCTGATGGCGCTTTTTAAGGAAAATAAGGGAACCTGCACAACAAAGCATTCCGTGATCGGAACGCTTGCAGAGGAATCAGGGCTGTCGGTGAAAAAGACTATCGGTATTTATGCCATGACAGAGGTGATTGTCACGGGAACAGATCGTATCCTTAAAAAATATGGCCTTCCCTATGTCCCGATGATACACTGTTTTCTTGCCTTCGACAGGTACCGGGTCGATTTGACCGAAGGCAACCACAACGGAAAGAATCGATCCCTCGAGGTGTTTCTGCATACCGAACAGGTCATACCGGATATTTCCGGAAAGGATGAATATCTTATCTATCGAAGGGCAGTGACGGATTCTATTTTAGCCCGGAAAGAATTAAGCGGAGTGGCCATAAAGACCGTTCTTCATGCCAGGGAAGAGGGGCTGGCCCTTTTAAAAGCAAATATTGGCTGACAACAGTCATTGTCAGGGGCGACCGAACCTCCGCCCCTGACCGATTTTTTTCGATGATCAGCGTTTGATGATCACCGAGTTCATGATCACCGGCTCCGACGGCTTGTCGTTGGCGCCCGTTTCAACAGCGCCTATTTTCCTGATGACTTCAATCCCTTTGATGACTTTGCCGAATACGGAATGCCTGTCATTGAGGTGAGGGGTTGCGGCCAGAGTGATGAAAAACTGGCTCCCGTTGGTCCCCGCGCCCGCATTGGCCATAGAGAATACCCCTTCTTCGCTGTGCCGGAGGGAGCTGTCAAATTCGTCCTTGAACTGGTATCCGGGACCCCCCGTTCCGTTGCCGAACGGACATCCGCCCTGGATAACAAAACCTTCGATCACCCGATGAAAACTCAGACCGTCATAATAGTTGCCTTTTCGGACAGTTTCCTGTCTTCCTTCGGCCAGGTTGATAAAATTCCAGACGGTTTCCGGGCACTCCTTTGCATAGAATTCCGCCTCGAATGTGCCCAGGCTGGTTTCAATTACCACAACCGGTCGTTCGATATCTTCCTTGTAATCAACTTTTTCCGCCATGATGCCTCCTGATACCTTTTCTGTTTATTTTTACATTGAAAACCTGGTCTTCCGAGCCAGGATTGTTTGCTCAAATTACAGATTGTAAATATAGGGATGGTGAGACATTAAGTCAATCGTGTGCGGAATTATGTTATAGGGATCATGCTGCCGACCGACGATTTTTTTCTTTCATCATGCGGTCTCCTGAAGTAGACTGAAGGGGAACCGGGTTCTTCGTCTTGTCGGGTCGACCTGTGGGGTCGGCTTGTGCGGCGAAGTTTTAACGAAGACGTAAGCTCGCAGAGCGAAGTCCCAAGCCCGATTCGAGCAGCATTTCTTTGTGCAGACAGGTGGCTGGAACGGCATATGATATGCCCGGTATTTAATTATGGATTAAAGGAAAACAGGGGATGAAACCACGTCCGATTTTTCTGGTTCTGATTATCAGTATTTTCTGCGGTCTTGCATATGCAGGGACACGCGGAGAAATTGTGCTGACGGATGGAAGTGTTGTATACGGGGAGATTCGATCGGTTTCCGGTGGCGTCTATACCATCGAATCAAGCACCATGGGTGTGATGAAAATAGATCAGTCCAAGATCCGGGAGATCCGGTTCGGCGTCCAGGGCGTGGACAGACAGGCCTCTGAGAACATACCGAAAACGGATATGAATTCCGAATTACAGGCGATTCAGAAGTCGATTTTGGGAAACCGGGATATTCTGAATATCATCCTGACGCTGCAGGATGACCCTGAATTTCAGAAAATCCTAAACGACCCGGATGTGATGAATTCGGTGCTTGCCGGCGATGTCCAAGGCCTGATGGCAAATCCGCGATTTCTAAAACTCCTGAACCATCCGAAGGTGAAAGAGATTCAGGGTAAGATGGCAAAGTAATGCCCTGTCCCGGACAAGCCGGAAATTCCAAATTACAAATAACAAATGCCAAACAAATCACAATGACCAAAATTCAAAACCCCAAACGCGAATATGATCTTGAAGAAAGAACATTCCAATTCGCTAAAGCTGTTCGACTTTTCGTTAAAACATTGCCAAAAACAATTGCGAATATCGAAATGATCTAAATTTAAAGCCTAAACCTGTTTTGATCACGCGCAGCGCAGGCGCTTGCGCCGTGTGTTGAATATTGTAATTTGAAATTTATTTGTAATTTGGTGCTTGTTATTTGATATTTTAACAGTTGATGCATGTGTATTGGTTTTTGAATTTTAAAAAAAACAGTCAAGGCGCTACCGCATATCCCAAGCAGGAACGGGCCAGACCGGTTTGGACCCGGGGAGTCTGTTCGCCATGGGCCAGAGGGTGACATGTCTGCCCTTCTGGTTCTGGGACACCACGCCGTGGGCGTTTTCATTCTGTCCCTTCTTGTTAAACGAGATTTTCTGGTAACCGGTTATCAGGGCCGGACCTCCGGTGATATTGGTTTTTTCCAGCGCATCCCGTATCTTCTCTCTTTTTGCCGACCCGCTTCGTTCCAGCGCATCATAGATGACATACACATTGGAGTAGCCCTGAGCGCCGTAGGCGTCGATGCCGAAACCCAGCTTGGCCTTGAACTTTTTGTCGAGCATCTGCACCCGGCTGTTTGAGTTTTTCCGGTCAATGGGCCAGTCTTCCTGAACGAACATGTATTCCGAACCGGCCCTGGGGACTTTTGTATAAAAGGAGGGATCCTCCGAACCGGCGCCGACCGAATGGATGCCGAAGGGTATATCGATTCTGCTCTCAAAATACTGTGTAGAAAAGGCAACATGCTCATCGGTGTACAACGACACGAACAGCAGGTCCGGCTGCCGTTTACGGATCTGGGCGAGATGTTCCGAGAAGTCTCCGCGGTCGGGAAAATAGGCTTTATCGACAATGAGAATAAACCCTTTTTCTTTGGCGAGTTTCCGGATGTTCTGGGCATGGGAATGTCCCCATTCCGTGGCCTGATAAATCTGGCCGATGGTTCTGGGATATGCGCCGGTCTCTTCGCTGAAAGCCTCGATGGACGCAAACTGTTCTTTTGCATCATAGAGGGCCGTATTACACGGCCGAAACACGTATTTGAACCCGCGTTCGGTAATATCGTCCATTACCGAGGAGGTCACCACCCAGGGGGTCTTATACTTTTCAGCGACTGTTGTGGCCGGAAAGGTGACGAAGCTGTTGTAGGCGCCGCAGAGCACGGAGACCTCCTCTTCGGTGATGAGACGTTCGGTTACCGAGTAGCCCACAGACGGGGTGGTTTCAGAGTCTGCAAATATTAATTTGAGCCTGGCACCACCAAGCGAGGCCACCCCCCCTTTTCTGTTTATTTCATCTGCGGCGATGGTTGCCCCCAATTTTATCTGTTTGCCGGTGTTTGCCGAGCTGTTGGTCAGGGGTAGAACAAACCCGATCAAAACCTGCTGGGCGGCCTGAACCGGCGGTGGTGCGATATATACAAAAGAGAGTGCAAAAAAAACAGATGCCACGATAAAGATCGTCTTTTTTCTCATGTCCGTAACTCCTTTCGATTCTGCATAATACCATGAATTTGTGGTTTCAAAAACACAAAATCCCCGGTTCCAACGCATGCCGTATGTATCTTTACTCTCCGATCCAATTTTGTCCGGCAAGCATCCGATCCAGTTTGTATCCCCACCATCGGTTTTTCCCCCATTTTCTGTAATGCCGTTCAATAAATGACAGGGGTTTTCGAACACGGTAGTTTTTTTTCAAAAAAGAGACCACGGTGGTATCCACGGGTACTCTGTCAAAGTAGCCGGCAAGAACCAGCAGATGCGCGCATCCATAATCGGCAAACCCCTGAAAGGATCTGACGATACGGTCCGCAGCTAAATAATCGTGTCCGTCCGACTCCAGATTTTCCAGATAAGGATCCTTTTTAAAACGTTCGGCGAGTGCCGTCAGATATCGGGCTCGGTATCCCACGGGCGCGAGTTTTTTCAACTGCTCCGGCAGGTAGGCGGTCAGGGTCTGAGGGTGCGGAAACGGGCAGGCGCCCGAAGGTGTGGGTGGGACAAAATCTTCCCTGCACAGGGCCCTGCACATCTTTTGGGTCAGCGCCCAGGTGCAGTTTGTGGTAAACAGTGTTTTCGCCGCATCTTCCCAGAGCGTCGGGGCCCGGAGCAGTCGGCCGGCGCCTTTCCTGACGAGCGCTCCGAATTCGGGCGCCACCCTTTCGGCCTTTTCCATAAGTGGCCGGGTATCAACACCCAGGCACAGGCTTCGGTGAATCATTTTCCCTGCCGTATTGAGCCGGGATGCCGATAATTTTTTGTGGGCAAGGATACGGCATTCTATTTTTGATCGAACCTGACGGCATTCGATGTCCATGGAGGATTTGTCTATGACCAGGGAAAAATGCAGGGTGCCGGTTTTGTCATCCCATGAAAAGGGCGCCAGGTTCTTCCAGCCATGTGAGTGACATGTCATGTAGAGGTCATAGTTTTCCGGGTACACAAATTGAATCGTGACGGCAGCGGTCAATGAAAGATCCTTTACCACACGGTTTCCCCGTATGAATAATTATGATGGAATTACGGTAACACAGGCGGGCGGATTGTTGTCAAGGTGAATATAGATGGTTTGCAGAGTGGCCGCATCTGGATGATCGGGCAAAGGGCATAGCGCATGGAGCATAGGGTATGGGCAGTATCCTTAACTCTATAGCTGCATAATGCCCCGATTTTTACTCACAAAACGTATGCAACGTTAGGGGTAATATTCTCTATGCCTGGAACACCCACGAATCGGATCCCCTTTAATAATTGAGAAGAACCAGCTCATACCGAGGGCCGGGGGCTTTTGTTCACAGTGCTTACTGCATTGTTTTTTGACCGGATGGTTTTTTTGAGCCACTGTTTGATTTTTTTAAGAGAAAAGAAATCCACCCGGTTGCAGATCCGAATGCTCATATCGACAATCAGAAATATGTAGGCGACTGTGAACACAAAGGCAAACCAGACCATTAATCTAAAATATAGATAGTCATCCATTATGCCCCTCCTCATTCTTGTCGGGTGCCAGGAATAAAAATTTCCCCCAAACCGCTTGACATCTGAAAACAAAAACCGGATCGGGTTTGCTCCATTCAGGTCAGGTTGCTGTCGAAATAATTACAGATCAAAATCCGTGCCGGCGTGAGGGGGATATAAAATATTTGAACATATATGTTAAGTGCCTGTAATTATATGGAATAACAATATTTTTTAGATGCCTGTTTCCAATTCAGGTACGGTTGCCGATTTTTAAGCAGCCAATCCGGTTGCATAACCCCGGGGGATATTAAAAGAAATGCTATTATTATAGTGGGTTAAGGGGTGTCTATTAAGTTGATTACAGATCGCAATGTCGTTGCCGGTCTGGATAGAATCGGTTTCATCTGATATATTGTCCAAAAACCAGCATCAAGCCCGTTCAACAGCGGCCCAATCAGATAAGGAATCTTGCCATGAAAATTACAAACGTCGAAACGTTGCATTGTGATGCCGGCTGGCGCGTATGGTCCTTTGTAAAAATTGAGACCGACAAAGGAATTACCGGTTACGGGGAATGCAGCAACCCGAAGGCTCCGCTTGCGGTTGCGGGAGCGGTGCGGGATCTGGAACCTCAGTTGGTAGGGCGGGATCCCAGGCCGGTGGAGCGACGCTACTGGGACATGTACCGGCAGATGCGTCAGGGACACGGCGGGATTTCCGGCATCGCCATCGCCGGCATCGATGCCGCCCTGTGGGACATCAAGGCAAAAGCGCTGGGGGTGCCGGTGTATGAACTGTTCGGCGGCCCCACCCGGGATCGGGTACGGCTCTACTGGTCTCATTGCGGCACATCCCGTGCCAGGGCCTTCGATATCATCGGGGTGCCGCCGATACATTCGATGGAAGACATCTATGAACTGGGTCAGGAGGTCGTCAATCGGGGATTCACCGCAATGAAAACCAATATTGTTTTCCCCGGAGATCCGGCGTCGATCTACATGCCTGGATTTTCCGGAGGTCCGGGCTCCACCGACCAGGCCGCAACACGGCGCCTGGTGCGGCACGTTGAAAAACTGATCGGAACCTTCAGGGAGGCAGTCGGTGATGATGTGGACATCTGTCTGGACTTGAACTTCAATTTCAAGGCGGAAAGCTGCCTGCGTATTGCCGATGTATTGGAAAAGTTCGATCTGCTGTGGCTCGAGATCGACATCTACGATCCGGAAACCCTTTGCCGGATAAAGAACAGTACCCGCATACCCATCTGTACGGGTGAAAATCTTTTCACCACCTATGACTACCTGCCGTATCTGCAGCGTTACGCCATGGATGTCGTGATGATCGATGTCCCCTGGAATGGATTTTCACAATCGAAAAAAATTGCCGACCTTGCAGAAGCACATCATTTGAATATCGCCCCCCACAATTATTACAGTCACCTCTCGACGCTCATGAGCGCCCATCTGTGCGCCTGTGTTCCGAACGTCCGGATCATGGAGATCGATATCGACGATGTGCCGTGGAAGGATGATTTGATTACCGAACCGCTTGAAATTTCGGACGGGCATTTAACCATACCGGATCGTCCCGGGTGGGGTGCGGATCTTAACGAAAAAGTGCTTGCCGAACACGCCTGGCCGAAATAGCCGGAGCCCGGCTCCGTGTGGAAGGAAGAAACCATGAACATCAAAAAAATACTGGTTGCAGTAGACGGCTCCGAACACTCTATGCGGGCCGCCGAATACGCTGGAGGCCTGGCCGGGCTGGTCGGTGCCGAGATTATTTTGACCCACTGCCACAAACCGTTTCCCGTTCTTCTGGGGGAGCCGTATTTTCAAAAGGCGATCAATAAAATAAACCAAGAGACCCAGAAACTGATGGCGCCATACGAGGCGTTGCTCAGGCAGAATGAGATTCCGCATTCTCACCGCATTATGGACGGATCGCCGGCTGAGATCATTTCCGATGTGGCAAAGATCGAAAAGGCCGATATGATCATCATGGGCTCACGGGGGCTTAATGAGCTGGAAGGTTTGCTGCTGGGGAGTGTGACCCATCGGGTGCTCAAAACCGCGCCGTGTCCGGTGCTCGTGATCCGCTAAGCCCGGAATAATTTTTCAAGACGCTTCTGAAACCTGAACTCTGAAAACCTACTCCCCTGATATGTGCTAATTTTCAATCCCAAAAGGATTATTTTTGAACACGGAATCCAAATGCGATTACCCTGAGAGTTATGACAGCCGGGTTTCAACACAGGCGGCCAGCCGTTGAACCGCCTCTTCGAGCTGTGCGGCCGACGGGTAGGAAAAATTGATGCGCATATGGTTGCAGGCAGGATTTTCACCGTAAAACGCCTTGCCCGGAACAAAGGCGACCTTGTGCTTTACCGCTTCGTAAAAAAGGGCCGTGGTGTCTATCCCTTCGGGTAGTGTCACCCATGAAAACAGCCCTCCTTCGGGCCGGGTCCAGGCCACACCGGGGACTTTCGGAAAGTATCTGTCCATGGCCGTCAGAAAGACCGAAAGCTTTTTCCGGTAATATTCCCGGCATCTGCTCATATATTCCTGCCACTTCATCTCCTTGAGAAAGGCCGTGCAGATATCCTGATTGTATTTGGGGGTATTGAGTGTGCTCCCCTCTTTTATGTTGTTCATCTTTTCGATCACGGCTTCGGGGCCGATGTTGAATCCGATCCGCATGCCGGGACAGAACAGCTTTGAAAAGGTGTACGTGCCGATGACATGCCCCCCGCCCCGTTGTTGATCCAGGCTGAAAAGGGACGGTATATTTTCTCCGGTATAGCGGAGGCTGCGATACGGACTGTCCTCCACAACGGGGATACCGAAGGTCTCGCTGATATCCAGGAGCGCTTTTCTTTTTTCAAGGCTCATGGTGATGCCGGAAGGGTTTTGAAAATCCGTTACCACGTACATGAATTTCGGTTTTTGGTTTTTTTGTTCAAGGGATTTTATTTTTTCTCGAAATCCTTCAATATCCGTACCGTCGCTTTCAATATCGAGGCCGTAAAACAGGGGGCGCTGCATCTGAAATGCCACCAGCGCACCGGCAAAGGTCGGCCGGTCAACCAGGAGTGCGTCACCGGGGTCGAGAAAAAGACGGCCGGTCAAATCCAGGCCCTGCTGCCCGGATGAGGTGATCAGGACATTTTTCTCCGATACCCGGATCCCGTCGGATTCGAGGAATTCGATGACCGCCTCCTTTAGCGCCGATTCTCCGGAGATATCCGAATACTGCATGATTTTTTCGATATCTTTTTCCAACCGTTGCCTGGAGACAAGACGCATTTCATCTCTTAAAAACATATCCGGCGACGGCAATCCGCCTGCAAGGGATATAATATCCGGATCCTTCAGATATTTGAAGAGTTTACCGATGGAATAGCCCTCAAAGGGGCGGATGTTTTCCGAATACAGTGCGTGCCATTTGGGTTTCATCAAAACTCCTGTGCCGATTATGAACATAATAGCGTCGAATAATTTCATAACAGATGGCAAAAGAAGATTCAATAATTTCAGGGGTCGGGGTGTTTTTTCCTAAAATAATGAAATAGCTCAATCGGTATTCAGCAGCGGAATCGCGTACTGTCTGAATGCATTAGGGATCGTTAAGAAAGTGCCGACTCGATATTCCATACCGTTTCAGATCGGCAATTTAACAATACTTTTTATTTCAACGACTTGCCTGGGCTTTCTTTACGACCCCTTATAAATGAGTTTGCGCGGTGGAGTCGCTGAATATTGATTGAGTGGTGTTGCGGAAAAAACTCCCCGATCCCTCAATAATTCGAAAATCCTTAGACAATATTCTGTCGCAAATTGTCATAGTTCATGGTATTCCCAACAGCGACAGATACCGGATATCGGTCCCTTGGATGATGCCTATATTTTAAGAAAGGAATTTTTGTATGCGTATTTTAATTTTGCTGCTGGTCCTGCTGACCGGTTTTTCAACGGCTGCAGCCGGTGAAAAGGAAGATCCCGCAAATCCGGTCTGCGTGATAAAAACCGACATGGGGGATATACACATTGAACTCTTTTCCAAAGAGGCCCCTGAGACTGTTGGGAATTTTATCGGGCTGGCCCGGGGGCAAAAGGAATTTACCGAGATTGCCACCGGGAAAAAGGCAAAGCGTCCATATTACGACGGATTGATCTTTCACCGGGTGATCAAGAATTTTATGATTCAGGGCGGATGCCCGAAAGGGGACGGTACCGGTGGCCCCGGCTATAAATTTAAAGATGAGATCAATGCCGATGATCTGGGTCTTGGCAAATTAAAGGTCTTCCAGCCAAACGGAAAGACGCATCCGTACCTTATGATCCGGAGTCAAAAAGATTTCAATGCAACGGTGCTCTTTCCCCTGTATGAGAAGATGGGGGTTCAGTCCCAGGAACAGTTCGAGGCCAGAAAACAGGAGGTCCAACAGAGGATAAAAAACCTGACCCTCAAGGAATGCTATGAAAATAAGGGCTATCGATATGACGATACCCGCAAATCACATCCTCCGGTTCGCGGCGTCATTGCAATGGCCAATTCAGGTCCCAACACCAATGGCTCTCAGTTTTTCATCAACCTCGCCGATACGCCCTGGCTTGCCGGAAAGCATACCGTTTTTGGAAAGGTCATCCAGGGGATGGATGTTGTCGATAACATCGGCGGGGTCCCCGTCTCCCAGGGAAGTCGACCTGAAAAGGGTGTAAGGATTCTTTCCATCGGGCTGGTTAACTGAATCACCTTTTTCCGGTGACCAGTATCAGATCGAATATCGACTCCCAGGTCAAAGCCTTTGAAATTGCGTTTCCGCCGATGCGGGCAACCAGGTCTTCGGCCTCATTTTCAAAGCCCTTTTTATAGAAGACCGTGTCTTTTGAAAAATTGGAAGTGGGCGCCATCTGGATCCGTTCGATCCCATACCCCATTTCCCGGAGTCGCCCGGCCATCCTGTTTGCAGAATTCAGGCTGCCGCCCCCGCCGAGAACCTTGATCTTCAGGTTTCCCACAGGCTTTTTGAGGACTGGATCCGGCGTATGGGAAGCGGTTGCCGGTTTTTCACGGTAACTGGCGGCAATCCTGTCTTCGAGTTTTTTCCCTTCATTTTTCAGCCGAATGTTCTCTGTTTTGAGTGCGGTTATCTCTTTGTGGAGTTTCCCGATCTTATTTTCATTCCCCGTGGCGTTGTTTTTGAGTTGTTCGACCTGTTCCTGAAATCTCCGGTTTTCAACCTCGTATCGTTTGTTGGCATCCCAGAGTTGATCCTTGCTCGTGTTGAACTTTTTTTTCTCTTCGGGTGTGGTGCCCTCAATTTTATCCCAGGTTGCACATGAGAAAAGCAGACATCCGAGGAACAGAATTCCGATACATTTCAGGGTCCTGGTCATTTTGTCTCCTTTATGTCCGGGAGATGAATAGAGGGGTTCTATTTTTTTCCCGGTGCGAGAAAAAAGGCGATCTGAAGCTGCTCATCGCCGGTATTTCGAACGGCGTGTTCAACCCCCCTGGGGATCCACAGCCCGACCCCCGGTTCGATGAGGGTCTCTTTTTTTTCTTCCCCGGACCAGACCGTCCCTTTTCCGGAGACGCAATAGTATACTTCTTCCTGTTCGTCGTGGACGTGGGGATCCAACCCTTCGTTCGGTTCAAAATCACCCATTACGAATATGAGGTCTTCGGTTCCGACGGTCTCTTTTGTGAAAAAAGTTCTGATGGTTCCGCCCAAGACTTTTTTTACGTCTGTTTCAGAGAAAATCTTTTTTGCAACCGGCATCTTTTATTCTCCTTCATGTGTGGTCTTAAACCCGTCATACCCAGTCGGGCAGTCGTAAATCCGAAAAGGACCGCGTGCTCGGGATGTAGCACTTGATATCGATGACCGGCGATCCGTCCAGTGCATCAATATCGTCGATGGTAATCGTGTTCTCCTTAATGGAAAGAATTTTACACAGTGTACATGCCATGAGGTTCGGTCTCAGGGGAGAATGGGTGGCAAAAACACCGGTGCGCGGATTCTTTTGATCCCGTCTGGGATGCACCTGGAGTACCCTGCGGTTTTCCGGGGTGTCGTTCTGGTGAAACCAGTAGAAGACATTTATGTGAGAAAACCCGTCCAGTCCGAGGAGTGCATCGGTATATTCTGCATCGATTTCAATCCGGACGGTCTCCTTTTCTTTCAGAACAAAACCGATGGGAAAGATTTTATATTCTGCAGCCATTGCTGATAGCTCCCTTTGGTAGAATACCTTAATTTTAGGCACTTTAAACTTTAGGCACTTTACATTTATCCGAGCTAACTTACCGATTAAACCATCTTCAGCAATTGTGCAAGCAGATATCCTATTGCGGAAACAGGTGCCATGCGTTAAATTTATGAGAGCAGGCGCGTTACCCGGGGTGGGGATACAAGAAATGCGAAGATGGCGATGAATGTTATAGAGGCTCAGGCGGTCAGCAAGTTCTATTCTGTGGGCAATCGGAAGATTCGAGTGCTGGACAATATTTCCCTGTCGATTGCCGGTGGTGAATTTTTGGCGATTACCGGAAACAGCGGCAGCGGGAAATCGACATTGCTGAGCCTCCTGTCCGGTCTAGACAGGCCCAGTTCCGGCCGGGTGCGGATCGATCAAGTAGATATCACCGATCTTAACGAAGACGGTCTTGCACCGCTGCGCAACGAAACCATCGGTTTCGTGTTTCAATCCTTTCATCTGGTCCCCTCGTTGACCGCCATTGAAAATGTGAGCTTTCCGGCTGAACTGCGTAAAGATAAACAGGCGGTAGATAAGGCGGTTTCACTTTTAGAACGGGTCGGTCTGGGCCATCGCCAGCTCAATTTTCCCCACCAGCTTTCCGGCGGGGAAAAGCAGCGGGTTGCGATCTGCCGCGCGCTGATAAACCGGCCAAAGATCATCTTTGCCGATGAACCGACCGGCAACCTGGACTCCACCAACAGTGACGCCATCATAGACCTGCTGCAAACACTCTACACCGAGCATCACGCCACGCTGATCCTCGCCACTCACAGCAGGGACATTCCGGCACAGGCGGATCGGATCATTACCCTAAACGACGGTCGAATCGCAGAGGCGGCATAAAATGCTGTTAAAGCATTTTATCTTCAAGCAGATCATCCGATCGAAAAAGCAGGCCGTTGTTTTTGTGCTGTGCGTGGCACTGTCCCTTTCGAGCATTTTTGCCCTGGATGTCTTTTCAAGCAGCGTCAACCGGTCCCTGATGAAAGACGCCCGGAGAATGCACGCAGCAGATATTATCGTCCGGTCGCGATTCCAGTTTTCTCAAAATATTACAGCCCGGATCCTCGAACTGGAAGAGAGATCGGTTTTGAGCAGTGCCCGGATTTATGAATTTTACTCCATGGTAAAGTCTGCCGATGCACCGGATTCTGTGCTTTCCAAACTAAAAATCGTCGCCCCGAACTACCCGTTCTACGGAAAGGTGATGCTGGCATCCGGGCGCCCGTTTGCGCAGGTGCTTACACCGGGTACTGCCGTCGTCGAGCAGTCATTGCTGGACAGGCTCCATCTCAAAGTCGGTGCGCGCATCCGGGTCGGAGATCTCTTTTTGACCATCGCAGACAGGGTCGTCAAGGAACCGGATCGTCCGATCTCGTTCTATTCCTTCGGCCCCCGGGTGTTTATCGCAATCAAGGATATGGACGCACTCAACCTGGTCAAAAAAGGAAGCCGGATACAGCACCGGTATCTTATCAAACTGTCTGATCAGAAGGATATAAATACGGTTTTTTCCGACCTGCAGTCACGGATAGCTCCCAACGAACGGATTGCCACCTACCGGACCGCAGCATCGAGAATCAAGCGGTATTTTGACAATTTTGTATTCTTTCTCGGGCTGATCAGCATCTTTACGCTGCTGCTTGCCGGAATCGGAATTCAAAGCACCCTGGGCGCGTTTCTGAGGGAAAACGAGAAGAGCATCGCCATCATGAGAACCGTCGGCGCCACCAGTCGATTCGTGATCATGCATTTTCTGATCATTGCACTGCTGCTCGGCCTTGCCGGGGGCGTCATCGGGCTTTTCGGCGGCTATACGGTTCTAAAGACATTACTGGCGCTTTCTATCGATCTGCTGCCTGAAAAAATAAACCCCGCTGTAACGTTTGCCGCCATGATTAAGGGCGTTTTGACGGGACTGGTTGTGGTGTCGGTATTTACGATGCTGCCCCTGCTTCGTATCAAGGCGCTCAAACCGAGCATGATTTTTAGAAAAGAACGGATACGATTCAAGAAAGATCCGGCCTATTTCGTCTCTGGGGCGGTCATAATTATGTTTATCCTCGTGATGACCCTATGGATACTGGAAAATACGGTGATCGCACTCTATTTTGTCATGGGTTTGGTGCTGTTGATTCTTATTACCACACTTATCACAGGCGGGGTCTTGTGCGGTTTAAAGAAGGTTTCCATTTCGAATCTGGCCATGCGTCAGGCACTTAAAGGCCTGTTCCGGCCGGGCAATGCCACCCGGTCGATCATCGTTACACTGACGGCCTCATTGGCAGTCCTGTTTTCGATCTTTTTGATCGAACGGAATCTGGATGCATCCTATATACAATCCTACCCGCCGGATGCTCCCAATCTTTTTTTTATCGACATTCAGCCTTCCCAGAAAATACAGTTTGCAGAGACACTGGGTCGCCAGGCTGAATACTACCCGATTATAAGGGCCGGGGTTGTCTCCATCAACGGCAAAAAAATTGATCGTGACAGAGAGCGCAAGCGAAAAGGGGATCATCTGGGGCGGACTTTCAATTTGACCTATCGTAATCACCTGCTAAAAGATGAGGTGATGCACAAAGGAAAAACCATGTTCCGGGGTGATTTTGAGGGTGTTCAGGTATCTTTGCTGGATACGGTTCAAGAGATCCGGCCCATCGATATCGGTGATCGGATCACCTTCAGGGTCCAGGGGGTTCCGCTCCGGGCTACGGTCACCAGCATCCGTACCCGCAACCGGGAGTCGATCCGGCCGTTTTTTTACTTTGTCTTCCAACCCGATGTGTTAAAAGACGCGCCCCAGACAATTTTTACGGCACTGAAGGTGGAGAAAGAAAAAATCGCCCATTTCCAGAACACCATTGTCAATCGTTTCCCGAATGTGTCTGTAATCGATGTGACGGAAACCATCCGTGTGGTTTCAAAAGTGCTGCGCAAGTTATCCGGTATCATACGCTTTTTTATGTCCCTGAGCGTTGCCGCGGGAATCCTGATTGTCATCAGCTCCCTGCTGGCAACGCGATTTACCCGCATACGGGAAGCGGTCTACTACAAAATACTGGGGGCCGGGGCGGGTTTTGTTCTCAGGGTTTTTACACTGGAAAATCTGCTCATCGGTCTTATCAGCGCGGCCATTGCACTGTTGTTGTCCCAGACCGGGTGCCTGATCCTCAGCAGGACGGTTCTAAATATCCGGTATGATCCGTTCTGGTGGGCAGGGGCGGCCATGGCCGGCATGGCCGGAGGATCTGTTCTACTTATCGGCCTGGTCTCTTCTGTCTCCATTCTTAAGAAAAGGCCGATTATTTTTCTTCGGGAGCAGGCCGATGAGTGAAAAGGGGCTGGAAAAGGATATGAAAAAATCCCAAACGCCTTCGCATCTGTTTATTCGCCGGTATCTGGGAGTTTTTGTGATGCTGTTTACCGCCTTTGCGGTCATTTCCTGTGAAAAGGAGCCGGATATCTCCCCGGTTGCGGAGTCCCCGGCATATACCGGCACCATCGTGGCACTGGGAGACAGTCTCACCGAAGGCCTGGGGGTATCCGACACGGCAGCTTATCCGGCGGTGCTGGAAAGAAAATTAATCGCCGGCGGGAATCCCTATAAGGTCATCAATGCCGGCATCAGCGGTGAGACGAGCAGCGGGGCCCTGTCTCGGATAAAATGGGTGCTCACCCTTAAACCGGATATCGTTATACTGGAAACCGGTGCCAATGACGGGCTCCGCGGGATCGATCCCCTGGTGATCGAAAACAATATCCGGGAAATCGTAAAGATTCTAAAGCGTGAAAACGTCATTGTCGTCCTTGCCGGCATGCGCATGGTGGAAAATATGGGGCCCGATTACACGACCGCCTTTGCCGGAATCTATCCGGACATAGCCGCCGACAAAGACATCGTTTTTATCCCCTTTTTCCTCAAAGGGGTTGCGGGTAACCCGGCTTACAACCAGCCGGACGGCATCCACCCGACACCCGAAGGATACCGGTTGATCACCGATATGGTGTATCCCCATGTGCTCGAGGCCATCCGTAAACGGCCCGGGAAGCCTTAAATGGAACCGGAAAATACGTCTGTATAGGGGGCTAAGTTTGACCATTAAACGTCAAAACGGTAATAATCATGTAACACCCCTTTTTATATTTACCCCCATGGAGGTTTTATGAACCAAAATGATATAATTCGATTGCGTGCCGATACACCGGGTTGTTCCGAGGTACTGCATTTCAATAACGCTGGTGCAGCGCTTCAACCAAAACCGGTTTTTGAGGCAGTTACCTCTCACTTAGAGCAAGAGTATAGAATTGGTGGATATGAGGCGAAGGCTCAATCCCAGGGACAGATAGATCATTTCTATACGGCCTTTGCAACACTTCTGAACTGTCAGCCAGACGAAATAGCCTATATCGAAAATGCGACTCGAGCCTGGGATATGGCTTTTTACTCGATCCCATTCAAAAAAGGTGATCGTATTCTTACCGCAGAATCGGAATATGTCAGTAACTATCTATCTTATTTACAGATAGCTAAAAAACACGGTGTTGAGATTGATGTGATTCCAAATGACGCGTCCGGTCAGCTGTCGGTAAAGGAGATGGAAAAGAAGATCGATGAGAATGTAAAGTTGATTGCAATTACCCATATACCAACCCAGGGCGGATTAGTAAATCCCGCTGCTGAAGTTGGAAAAATTGCAAGGAAACACAACATATTGTACCTATTAGATGCATGTCAATCTGTTGGGCAGATGCCGTTAGATGTACAGGAAATCGGGTGTGACATCTTAACAGGAACAGGGCGGAAATATCTTCGTGGCCCGCGAGGGACAGGGTTTCTCTATGTAAGTAAGTTGGTGATTAATGATCTTGAGCCGCCTTTTATTGATCTTCACGCAGCCACATGGATAGATAGGGAGAGATTTGAATTCCGGGGAGATGCGAAACGTTTCGAGAACTGGGAAAGCTATGTCGCCGGGCGAATTGGACTTGCAACAGCAGTTGACTATGCTTTGGAAATCGGGTTGCCGGCGATTCAAGATCGCGTGTGGTATTTAGCTAATCTTCTACGCACCGAGTTGACTAAGCTTCCCGGCGTGATTGTTCGCGATTTAGGAAAAGAAAAATGCGGCATTGTAACTTTTACAAAAGAAGGAGAAGCGCCATCCATCGTTTCCCAGCGTTTATTGGCCAAGGGGATTAATACCTCGATTTCCCCCGTCGGACATGCGCGTCTTGATCTGGGTTCGAGGGGATTGGATGAGATCGTTCGGGCTTCAGTGCATTATTACAATACGGAAGAGGAAGTTGAGCGGTTCTGTGAAATTCTGTCTCAATACTGATTGAACTGATAGTTGTAGGAGAAGCATATGACTCCTGAGGAATTTAGGGCAATTATGGCTTATCTTAGGGAGAGGGTGCACCTGGGATCCAGGGAGGCCGAGCGCCCAGTTCTCATCACCTTTGACGGGCCAACGGAATCTGAGATGACCGGTGCAGGGCTGAATGTTGAAGGGGTAAAGCAGATACTCTGCGTCCCATGGTGGGAGGAGATGATAGCGGACATCATAGAAACCCCGGATTTTTGTGACCCCGGAGACTCACCGCAAGAGGTTCTTGATTATGCCAGGGACGTGGTTTCAGATTATATGCGCAAACGGTTTCCTCTCAATGGCGGATAGGAACGGGTAAGATCTTGGATGTAAATCCATTGCGCAAACAACGGTATTAAGGGCGGCGGCAAAAAGACGCTGCCCTTAATGCAGGAGCATTAGGTGCGAAAAATAACACATGAATATGATTGCACATGACATAGAAAAGCTTGGCTTTGGAAAATGGTTCCAGGATAGAGTCGATCCTGAAGATTTGAACCGATTTGATATTGCAAGGGTGATTGCTGTTCATAAAGACAGCTACACCATTAATAAGGGCGAGAATGATGTTTTTGCTGAACTGATTGGGAAAATGGTTTTTAATGCGGATTCTCCGGTTGATTATCCCGCTGTAGGAGATTGGGTCTGCGCAACTTTCTATGATGAAAATACCTTTTCAATAATTCATAATGTTTTACCGAGAAAATCCCTGCTTAAAAGGAAAACCCCAGGAAAGAAAGTTGAATTTCAATTGATTGCGGCCAATATTGATATCGCATTTATTGTCCAATCTCTGGACGCAAATTTTAATATCCGGAGACTCGAACGATATCTAGTGATGGTTAAGGACAGCAATATCGAGCCGATCGTTTTATTGAGCAAAAGTGATCTCATGGATACAGAAGAAATCGCTAAAAAGATCTCAGAAATCCACCAAATAATGCCCCTTTTGAATGTACAGCCCTTCAGCAATGAAAACGGATACAATCTAAAAAACGTAAAGGATCTTTTGGCTCCCCAGCAGACCTATTGTTTATTGGGATCATCAGGTGTCGGCAAAACAACCCTGTTAAACAACCTTGTCGGGGAATCAAAGTTTACAACAAAGACAGTAAGAGGAAAGGATAGTAAGGGCAGGCATGCCACAACCCATCGGCAATTGATAAAATTAGATTGCGAAGCAATGCTGATAGACACACCCGGGATGAGAGAGCTCGGTAATTTTTCTATAGAAATGGGCATTGATAAGACATTTACAGAAATTAAAGCGTTGTCAGAACAGTGTCAATTTAATGATTGTACTCATGTTAATGAAAAAGGTTGTGCAGTTCTAAAGGCAGTGGAAATCGGGCAAGTGCCGGAGAAAAGATATCAAAATTATATTAAAATGAAAAAAGAATCAATTCATTATGAAATGTCATATTTAGAGAAAAGGGAAAAAGATAAACAGTTCGGTAAATTAATTAAAACGGTAATGAAGCACAAGAAAAATCGAAGATAACAGCGAACACGGCAAATTGCTCGGTTACAAATTACGCTGCGTCCCTGCGCCAGGTGAGCCGAAGCGTTAGATGTACTGATTTCCACAAGGGGGGAGGATGAACTGTAAAAAATTAATTATCTACACATTGGTCGTTTCTTTCTCGTTCTCCTTAGGTTTAAAACAAACGGTTGCAGGGGAAAATAAAATTACTAATTATTCTGAAACAATTTCAGTCCTTCAAGAACTATATAGGGCCGAAATTATAGCTTCCAAAACTTATTCAGGGTTTGCCAAAAAAGCCGAGGAAGAAAAATATTATAGCGTTTCCCGCCTTTTCAGCGCGTTAAGTGGATCTGAGACTGTTCACGCCAGGAATTTCAAAAACATATTAAACGATCTGGGGGTTGAGCCAAAAATTTTTCCAGATCAAGATATTGAAATAGCCGATACGAGAACAAACCTAAAATGGGCGCTTAAAGTAGAACTATCTGAGATCGATGCTAATTATCCAAGGTTGATTAAAAAGCTAAAACCAGAAGGGAACACAAGGGCATTAGAAGATATTTCATATGCTTGGAAATCTGAAATGCAGCACAGAGATTTGATAAAAAAGATGAAATCAGCCCTTGGGTTTTTCTTTGGAAAGGTTGTCGATAAATTAAAAGAAGCGAAAGATTATCATGTGTGTCAAAGATGTGGTTCAACAGTTTTTAAGCTCCCGGAGAAATCCTGTATTATTTGTGGAAGCCCCGTTTCGTTGTATAAGCAAATAAATTGATAATCGATTTTTATCGAATTATCACTAAAACGCAAAACATCTACCCACGGGGTGAACGCGGACAGCAAAAAAGCGGGGAGGTTTTTCGGAAGTGTATCACCTGCATAAAATTCAGTGATAATCAAAATGTTGGTTGCACCGCATTTTTTACTACCGGTTACCCCAGACGTTACATGTATTGATTTCTGTTTGATAGATTGATTCAATTGATGATACCATCGGTATGGTATATTTTGATTGGATTCAACATAAGGCAAGTAGTGCCCGGGTGAGATATTTTCAATATAACTAAAGCGGCATCTTCATATTGCAAGGTTGTAAAACAAGGGAGTGCTGAATGGTATCAGGAAAAGTTTGCGTTTTATCCTTGACTATTTTGATATTCACAACCTGTATTACTTATGGTCAGGACACCAGCAACTCGGATCTTGCCAAGCAATCCCAGAACCCGATTGCCAATTTGATCAGTTTGCCGCTGCAAAACAACAGTAATTTCGGTATTGGTCCTGACACCGAAACGCAGAATATCTTGAACATCCAACCAGTCTGGCCATTTTCAATCAATGATAAATGGAATCTGATTACTCGTACAATCTTGCCAGTAGTTTCTCAGCCGGATATTCTGACCGGTGGCGAGGGCCGCGTCAATGGACTGGGTGATACCACCTTTACAGGCTTTTTCTTACCTAAAGATTCCGCCAAGCTTACATGGGGCGCTGGACCGGTATTCCTCATTCCAACTGCAACAGATGATGCACTGGGGTCGGACAAGTGGGGAGCTGGCGCTTCTGCAGTTTTCCTGGCAAGTGGGTTGTCGGCTCATTGTTTAGCAATGTCTGGTCTTTTGCAGGTTCAGGCAGCCAGGATATCAATCTGTTTACCTGGCAGTATTTCGTAAACTATAACATGTCTGACGGCTGGTATCTGACAAGTGCGCCAATTATCACAGCTAATTGGGAGGCAGATAGTAACAACAGATGGACTGTCCCTTTCGGAGGCGGCGTTGGGAAAATTTTCAAGATTGGCAAGCAGCCAGTAAATGCTCAGGTTGGTGCATATTACAATGTGGAAAAGCCAGACTCTGGAGCTGACTGGCAATTGCGGCTGCAACTACAATTTCTTTTCCCAAAGTGATAAAACATAAAACGAGCACAACGGCTATTTATGCCCGCCCCATGCCGTGAGGGGGCAACTGGAGATTATTCATTAGAGTCCACGATTCTTTTCGTTCAACAATTCTTATCCTGTGCACAACATCCATAACCTCAGAAAAACTCAACATTGCCATTTGTAATCTTGAATATTTGGCTGTAATGGGCTGCAACGATTACATGGGAGTTATACTTTCCAACCCCCCCAATGCCACCGATAACAAATGAAGATCATCTCCCGATTCGTTACAGTTAATTGAGGCAAAATAAGCGGGTTATCTCCAATTGAGCCGGTTGGATTCTAGAGGATTCCCCGCAAAGGCCAACGGGATCTTCGACAAAGGTTCGGGTGAAAAGCGAAAGAATGTTAAAGGCGCTGATAAAACCCATAGAAAACAGACCCTTGAATCCATGACTCCTTGGATCCTCTTAGCCGACTAGATTGGAGAAGAACCTAAAATATTTGCTTTGAGGGCATGGGGAGGCCTGATATCATATCCATCTTTGTTTATGGACCCGTTTTTTTCTGATTCAAGGTTTGAGCCCTGTCGAATTCTATGATAAGCAGTAGCCGATATTCTTAGAAGGCTGAACCGAATATAATGTGGTGCAACTGTATTCTTAATTCATAGGAAGGAGAAATAAGACCATGGCAAAACTTATGGGGCAGAATGGTGATTCCGCTTTGATCATGTGCAGAACGTCCAAGGACCGCATCCAGCAGGGTGTGCCGGTCATCGTTAAGGGAGAGGGGTCAACGGTTTTCGATAAGGAAGGCAACGCCTACATCGATCTTACATCCGGGGTTACCCGGCCGGTGCATGTGGGACACGGGCGGAAAGAGCTGGCAGAAGCCGCTGCCAAGCAGGCGGCTGAAATGGCTTATTTTACGCCCATGCTGTTTGCGACTCAGCCATCCATCGACCTTGCCGAATCTTTGGCCCGGTTCACCCCGGGAGGTCTCAACAACTTCTTTTTCGTCTGTGACGGGTCAGAGGCCGTTGAATCCGCAATGAAACTGGCCAAACAGTCCCACGCCTGCCGGGGGAACAACACGCGGTTTAAGATCATCTCACGGCGGGGCGCCTACCACGGTGTCACCTCCATGGCGCTTCGGGCCATGGGCACGGTCTTGTCCATGAGACATTCCATGGAACCGCTGACGCCGGGATCCGTTTTTGTGGAATCCCCCTACTGTTATCGATGCCCGCTTCATCTGACCTATCCCGACTGTGATATGGCCTGTGCCCGGGACGTCCGCCGGATCATCGAGTTTGAGGGAGCCCAGCATATTTCCGCCTTTATCGCAGAACCGCTTCAGCAGGGTTTCGGTGCTCTGGCACCCCCCCCCGAATACTTTCCAATCATCCGGGAAATATGCGACGAATACGATATCTCCCTTATCATCGATGAGGTCATCTGCGGTTTCGGCCGGACCGGCAAATGGTTTGGCATCGAACATTTCGGGATTCAGCCCGATATCATGACCATGGCAAAGGGTATTTCAAGCGGCTATGTCCCCCTGGGCGGGGTGGCCTGTCTTGATAAGATCATCGATCCCATCGATCAGTTCGAACACGTTCACACCTATGCGAATCACCCGGTGTCCTGTGCCGCCGGCGTGAAAAACATCGAGATCCTGGAACGGGAAAACCTCATCGCACGGGCCGCTGAAATCGGGGCCTATTTTCTTGGGGAACTGAAATCCCTTGAAGATTCTCCCATTGTCGGTGAGGTCCGGGGAACCGGCATGTGGGTGGGCATCGATTTCACCGTCGACAAGAAGACGCGGGAGCTGTTTCCATTGGAAGGGCTCCAGCGCATCGTCGACCGGGCGCGCCAAAAAGGGGTGATCATCAAGCTGATGGGCCAGGCCCTTGAACTGTCTCCGCCGCTTGTAATCGAAAAAGAGGAAATCGACCAGGGCGTTAAGGTCATCCTCGACTGCGTCGCTGATCAGGCAAAAGAGATGGGTCTTGCCTAGAAGGCGTTGCCCCAAATCCGAAGACCGAATACATAACCCGAATTGAGTTCCGGCTCAATTCGGGTTATTGTTTTTTACAGGGTAACCTTAAATATTCAATATGTAACCGAAAATGATTCAATTATTATGCCCGCTTCAAAACCCGATGTTTGCAACCCTGAACCCTGCACTCAGAACCCTGAACGCTTTTAAGCCCGTTGTTAAGTATTTTCTCTTAAATGTCGATTGGTTATAAAAAACCAAACCGAATTATGGATCTCAATTGACAGGATTACATAATATATTTTGGAGAAGGGAATGAATCGACTCAATAAAAAAACCCTTGGATTGAGCATTTTTGCGCTGGTTATCCCGGTTTCGGCCTTCTGCGCCGGTGCTGAACCATCCGGGTCCATATCATGGGGGCTGCTTGTCATCGGTCTTCTCGGGGGATTGGCATTTTTTCTCTACGGTATGGAAAAGATGAGCGAAGGGATGAAAAAGTCGGCGGGGAACCGGATGCGGACCATCCTGGCGGCGTTGACCCGGAATCGATTTATCGCGCTTCTGGTGGGCGCCTTTGTCACCATGGTCATCCAGTCGAGCAGTGCCACCACCGTCATGCTGGTGAGTTTTGTCCAGGCAAACCTGATGGGCTTTGCCCAGTGTATGGGGGTTATTCTTGGGGCGGGAATCGGTACGACCATCACGGCCCAGTTGATCGCGTTTAAATTGACAGACTATGCATTGCTGATGATCGCCGTCGGTTTTGCATTGAGAATGTTTGGCAGAAGCGAGGGCGCCAAAGGCATTGGAGAGATCGTCCTGGGTTTCGGCATTCTTTTCTACGGCATGAAAATCATGAGCCAGGCCATGCAGCCGCTAAGGAGTTTTCCGGTCTTTATCGATTTTTTAAAGGGGCTTGAAAACCCCTTGCTGGGTATTTTGGTCGGGACGGCATTTACCGCTCTTATTCAGAGCAGCAGCGCTTTTACCGGGATTTTGATTGTCCTGGCCCAGCAGGGTCTTATTACGCTTGAAGCCGGGATCCCAATGATCTTCGGGGCCAATATCGGCACCTGTATCACGGCAGGTCTTGCCAGCATCGGCACCTCCAGGGAAGCAAAACGGGTGGCCCTGGCCCATATGATGTTCAAGGTGGGGGGGGTGCTGCTGTTTATCTTCTGGATCCCCGCGTTTGCCGATCTGACGCGCAATTTGGCCCAGTCCACGGGGTCCGGGGCGGCCCGTCAGATCGCCAATGCGCATACCATTTTCAATTTTGGATTGAGTGCCTTTTTCCTCCCCCTTACAACGCTCTTTGCCAAGCTGATCACCCGGATACTGCCAGATAGAAAGGAAGATAAAGATCTGCGTATTACGACCTGGCATCTTGATGAATCCCAGATAACCACACCGGCCATTGCCATGGATCTGGCCCGTACGGAAATTGCACGAATGGCCAAACTGCTGGGCCGGATCCAGCGCGCCATCATCGTTCCCTTTCTATCTGATGAGCCGCGCAGGGATGAAGTTTTTCCCCAGCTGTCCCTGATCGACGGTATCGAGATGCGGGAGGAGAAGATCAATTTCCTCCAGGAAAAAATTACCGATTATCTGGTCCAGGTGGCCAGGCAGGAATTGACGGATGCCCAGTCGAAAGAGGCCTACGGGATGATTTCCATGGTAAAGGACATGGAGAGCCTCGGGGATCTGATTCATCGGAACATGATCCCGATGATCCCAAAGAAGCGGGCACTTGAAACGGATTTTTCTTTGGAAGGAAAAGAAGAACTGCTCATCTATCACGAAAAGGTGTGCGGTCAGATCTACCTGCTCCAGGAGGCCTTTGCCCAAAGGGACCCGGAAAAAGCAAAGGCGATTATGTCAAAGGAGCGAAAGTACCTGGACCTCGAATCCCAGTACCGGGTTCAGCACCTTGAGCGCATCCGCCACCAGAAAAAAGAATCACTGGAGACCCATGCCGTGCATATGGAGTTGATGGATCTCATGAAACAGATTGTTGTCTACTCTTCAAATATTGCAAAGACGTTTCTTTCAACCGCTGAAATATTGACCCACGCCCACCTGGCGCCCATCCATTCGCCGCCAGTTCCGGTTTGTGAAACCATCGATACGCTTGTGACTTCGGCCCCATCGCCCGGCAGGACGGAGGCGGCGGTTTAAACGGCATACGGCGGATCAGGTCGGATCGGTAAATCGGAAGGCTGCATCGGCCGGCCCTACAGGTTCGGCATCCGCTTCATGTCTGCCAGAATCCGTTTTGCCCGGGTTCTGACATAGGGTCCGGGTTTGGTCGGTGAATAGCGGTGGGGTTTCGGCAAAATAGCCGCCAAAAGGGCTGCCTGCCGGGGGCTGATATCGGCGGCGTGTTTTTTAAAATAGGCCAGGCACGCAGCTTCTGCGCCCATCACCTGGGGCCCCCAGTCCACGGTGTTTAAATAAACCTCAAGGATTCTTCGCTTGCTCCACATCAGTTCGATGAGCACGGTATAATAGGCCTCCAGGGCCTTGCGGAATATGTTGCGGACGGGCAGCAGAAAAACGGTTCTCGAAGCCTGCATGGAAATGGTGCTGGCCCCCCTGAACCGATGCCCCCGGAGGATGTCTTTTGCCGCTTTCTGTATTTCTATCAGGTCGAACCCCAGATGGTCTGGAAACCGTTGATCCTCTGCGGCCAACACGGCCCGTCGCAGGTGGGGCGAGATGGCTTCCATGGGGCGCCAGATAAAGACGGGCCGCTTGTACGGCCGGGATTTAATTAGGTGAACCACGGTCTCCCAGACCACCGTCAGGGTAAAGGGAGGGTTGATATATCGCAGCACGGCAACCTGAACAACGGTTGCGAGGATCAGAAAAACCGCCACCATGGCACCGACCCGGATCGATTTCCGAAATATTTTTTTAAAACGCTTCTTTTTGCCCTGCCTCGCCATCTCATAGCTCCGGTGTTGTCAGTGCAGATAGGCACATCCTGCTGCCCAGGTGCGTCTTGGCGCGATAGAGGAGTGACCTTTTTTATCATGAAAATTGTTATTTTGCCAAATCTTTTGTCCGGATATACCGAAGAGGAATTTTCCGCCGACTCTCATGCCCCCGGAGAGCGGTCTGTTCGATGGAAGGGGTAGCGTTTAGGGCAGTTTCCGGATGAGCACTAACTCATAAACCGCTTCCGGTAGTCGGCGTACTGGTCTGCCCGGACGATTTCTTCCAGCATGCCGGATGAGCATATTTTTTCGGCATACGGCCCGGGTTCTCCGTGTTTTTTGAGATATACGACGGCATCGTGCATCGCCTGAATCGCAATGCGAAAAGGAAACGATGCCATCAGCGTCATGGAATAACCGATCTCCTGGAGGATATTGAGCCCGCTTTTCCCGTCTTCAGGCTTTGGCAGCCCCGAGGCGATCAACGGCAGGGAAATCGCCTCTCGGATCGCCTCAAGTGTTTCCCGGGTTTGGGCCCCCGGCAGAAAGATGGCATCCACCCCGGTATCCTGATAAGCTCGGGCGCGTTCAAGGGCCGTTTCAAGCCCGCTGTAGCGCAGGGTGTCGGTCCGTCCGATAATTACCAGAGAAGGGTCCTGGCGAGCTTCCACAGCCGCTTTTAATTTTCCGCACATTTCATCGATCGATATGGCAGAGGGTCCCTGTGTGCCGTAGGGCCGGGGAAGATCCGTGTCTTCGATGGTGAAGGCCGCCGCACCGGCCGCCTCGAATTCCCGGACACATCGCATCACGTTCATGGCGTTGCCGAAACCGTGGTCTCCGTCGATATGGAGACTCAGCGATGTGCTTTCGACGATCCGTTTGGCCAGCTGGGCCACCTCGGTCATGGTTACCAGAATCAGGTCCGGCACCCCCTGAAGCGAGGCTGCCGTCACCGACCCGGACAACAATGCGATTTCAAAGCCTGCCATTTCTGCAATACGGGCCGATACCGCGTCAAAGACCGCGGGTAGGATGACCGTCTCATTGCCGTTTAAAACATGCCGCAATCTTTCTCTTCGTGCAGTCGCCTCCATGATCCCTCCATTTTTTAATCTAGTTATGAAATCCTGATCTCATTCTTTAAATATTATGCATTCAATCAGCGCCCAAGGCCTTTAACTTCGCATCGATAAGCTGATTGTGTGAAAGACGTAACAGGGTTGAGAGTTTGCTCATCAGGTGGTGTTCGTATTTGTCCATTTTTCCGTCCACATATACGATGCGCCACAGGTTTTCAATGATTTCGATTTTTTCTTCCGTGGTATAATTCTCGTTGATTTTTTTCGCAAACTGCCAGTAGTCGATGCTGTTCTTCAGCTCCGCGTCGGCCGATGTGATCAGTGCATCGGCATGGGATTCGGACAAACCGTACTTTTCCTTAAGAATCGAAAGGATCGCCTCGGTCTCCTGTTCGGTAAAGGATTCATCGATACGGGCCATCTCAAGAAAAAGGGCACAGGTTGCCACCTGGACATCGTGGCCGGTATCGGCATCTGCGGCCGTGTGGGCTTCCGGTGTGACTTTATCGAAAAAACGTTTTATGATATCCAGCATCTACGGATCTCCTCGGTTTATGGATGAGCACCAATTAAATATAGAACAGGTGGAAGGTCAACATGAATATTGATTTTTCTGGTTTCATAGCCGTTATAAACCGTCGGTTTTGTGCAAAAATGGTGGTTCCTTTAAAAGAGGCCCGATACCATATCTGTCTGGCAACCGCTCTTTTTATCGCCGGCGCCTGCATCGGCTTCAAACAGCCGGATCGGTTCGGGGAATCGTTCGATTATCTGGCCGGACTTGCAGCGCTCCTTAGAGACAGCCACCCGTTGATTATTATCCTGTTTCTATTTTTGAAAAACGCCCTGGCATCCTTTATCGCCCTTTGGTCGGGCGTCCTGCTCGGGATCATTCCAGCCGTAGCGGCTGCCCAAAACGGTGCCCTGGTCGGTGTGGTGTTTTCATGGAAAGAATCTTTTTCGGTTGTCTTGCTAAACATCCTGCCCCACGGTATATTCGAGCTTCCGGCACTCTTTATCGCCTGTGGAATCGGCCTGTGGCGGGGGACCTGGTTTTTTAGGAAGAATAAAGATGAAACATATAAAGACAGAGCCCGGAAAGGCTACCGGGTCTATTGTGGGGTCATCATTCCCCTGTTGTTCCTGGCAGCCATTATCGAAGGGGTTCGTATCGCACAGATCCGGTGAAATTATTAGAAAAATGTCATGTGCTGCAGTATGAAAACATAAGTTCCAAAGCCCTTGTGTACAAAATAAGGGGATGATATAACTGCGTAAATTTCTAAAAAGGAGATAAAATTTCTAAAATGAGACACTCGATTATTGTGGCAAGCGGCAGTTACATTCCGCCTGCGGCGATTCCCAATAAGCATTTTATCGATCACGATTTTTATGACGCCGACGGGAACAGACTGGAGCGCCCGAATCCCGAAATACTAAAAAAGCTTTATGAAATTACCGGCATCCGGGAAAGACGGTATGCCGACGCCGGCATGACCACCTCGGATATGGCTGCCAAGGCTGCGGAAAAAGCACTCGAAGGTTCGGATAAAGAGGGCCTCGACTATATTATCGTCGCCCAGAACCTGGGCGATATTAAGATTGACAACAAAAGATCAGAAATGGTGCCGACCATCGCGGCCCGGGTTAAGCACAAGCTGAGAATTAAAAACCCGTATACCATTGCATTCGATCTGCCTTTCGGGTGCCCGGGCTGGCTGCAGGCCACGATCATGGCCGATTATTTCATAAAATCGGGCGATGCCGGCCGGATTCTTGTCATCGGCGCCGAACTCCTTTCAAGGGTTTCAGACCCCCATGATGTTGACAGTATGATTTATGCCGATGGTGCCGGAGCGATCCTTTTGGAAGCAACAGACCGTGAGACCGGCATCCTCTCCCACATGACCCGCTCAGACACCTATGACCATGCCTATCTTTTACAAATGGGCGGCTCTTACAACCCCAGCCAAAACGGAAACGATCTTTACATAAAGATGCGTGGGCATGATATCTATAGGTATGCCGTAAAAAAAGTTCCCGAAGTGGTAAAGAAAAACCTGGAAAAGGCGGGATTCGACCTGGGCGATGTCAAAAAGATTCTCATGCACCAGGCCAATGAAAAGATGGATGATGCGATCCTGAAGCGGTTGTTCAGGATTTACAGGGTCGATGAAATTCCTCCCGGCATCATGCCCATGATGATCTCATGGACCGGAAACAGTTCGGTGGCCACCCTGCCGACGCTTTTCGATCTCATCATGCGGGGGCGTTTGGACAGTCACCGTCTGGATCCGGGCGATATCGTGGTCTTTGCATCTGTGGGCGCCGGAATGAATATTAATTCCATGGTATACCGGATGCCCTGACCGGTGATGATTTAGCACATCGGATTTTTTTATACATTGAAAGGATTGTCGTGTGAGTATGCTGAATGTGTTTATAAAGACAGCCGGCGGGTTGGGTATCTTTGTTCTGGGTATGAAGATGATGACCGAAGGGCTCCAGATGTCCGCAGGGAAAAGGATCAAGACCATCCTCGGGGCGGTATCGTCAAACCGGGTGATCGGTTTTATCTCAGGCGCCGGGGTGACCGCCCTGGTGCAATCCTCATCGGCAACCACGGTTATACTCATCGGTTTCGTCAGCGCAGGCCTTATGACGCTCCAGCAGGCTGTCGGTGTTATTCTAGGCGCCAATGTCGGCACCACGGTCACTGCACAGCTCATCGCCTTTAAACTGACTGAAGCAGCGCTCCCCGCCATTGCCGTGGGGGTGGGGCTGAAATATTTTTCAAAAAAGAAGCGGTACCGGTACCTGGGTGAAGTTCTCTTGGGATTCGGCCTGCTCTTTTTCGGCATGACGGTAATGAAAACCGGGCTGGCGCCCATAAAAACCGACCCCATTTTCATCTCTTTTTTTACCAAATTCGACCCGAGCAATGCCGGGGGGCTGCTGCTCTGTGTGTTTGTGGGGGCGGTGTTGACCTTTCTGGTTCAATCCTCATCCGCCACCGTCGGTTTGACAATGACCCTGGCAACCCAGGGGCTGTTGACGTTTCCGGCGGCCATGGCACTGGTGCTGGGTGAAAATATCGGAACCACGATTACCGCCCAGTTTGCCACCATCGGATCGACCAATGTCAACGCACACCGGACTGCAAATGCACACACGATGTTCAATGTGATCGGGGTCGCTATTATTCTGCTGATCTTTCCCTATTTTGTAGGATTTATCGAGTTTGTCACCCAGAGGATGGGTGCGGGACCCGTGACCCAGGTTGTAAACGGCGATACGGTCAACGTCGCCCGGTATATCGCCAACGGCCATACGATATTCAATGTGATCAGTGCCGTCGTATTTCTATTCTTCCTCCCATTGCTCATCAAGGTTGCTATCAAACTGTCTCCGAAGGAAACGGAACCGGAGGACATATACCGGCTTCCCAATTTTGGTGACCGGTTTATGGATTCACCCATTGCCGCTCTGGCCAAGGCCCGGAGTGAAATTTTTCGTATGTCGGAAATGGCCATTGTGATGTTTAAAAACACGGTCGGTTTCATGGAGGATAGTGATTCCAGCAAATTGAAGCAGTGGCGCCGCATGGAAAACCATCTGGACGCCATGCAGAGAGAGATCACGACCTACCTGACCCGTGTGTATCAGAGTAAGGTCAACGAATCCGAGGCCAAAGAGATTTCCAGCTTGATGCGGATGACCAACAATGTGGAGAGAATAGGTGATTCGGTGGAGAATCTCGCACAGCTGATGGAGGGCATTGCGGATAAAGAGCTGCACTTCACCGAGGCGGCCAAAGAGGATATCGGGGATATATCGGGCAAGGTGATCGACTTCCTCCACCTCGTTACCGATGGAATGCAGCAATACAATGATCGAACCTTCATGAAGGAAGCCGATGCAATCGAAGACGCCATCGACTCCATGAGAGAAAACATGCGTGACGGTCATATTTCAAGGCTTCGAACCGGTGAATGCGCCATCGATCCGGGTCTTGTCTATATCGGCATGCTGGCACATTTTGAAAAAATAGGAGACTACTGTTACAATATCGCCGAAGCCGTGGCAGGGCTCAAATAAGTTTGAAGTGAGCTAAAATTTGAAGTGCCTAAAATTAAGGTATTCTATCAAATAAATTAGAAGTGAGCTGAAGTTTGAAGTGCCTAAAATTAAGGTATTCTGTCTATTATAAAATGATTATTATCCTTAACTTTAGACATTTTAGGCACTTATTGGACCGCGCCGTCGGCGCTTCTCAATTTTAGCTCACTTTAGGCATTTTACATTTCAAACTTATTTGAGCGGCCCGAAGCTTTGCGAGAAAGAAATCACAGCGTGTTCCGGTTTGTACGGGTTGTGAAAAAATGTATCCGGCAGTTGGAGGCGTTTCCATGGTATTTGAGGCGAAAGATATTTTCTCAGATCTGTTTTTCAATAAAACCCCATAGGGGCCTTTGGCTTCTAAGGGGTTTTTTCTTTACTGAACTCAGGGAGGAAAGAGAATGAAGTCTGAGGTTATCCGGGTTTCGAAAAGCTATCGGCCGCTAAAGACCGAAACGGTGATCACGCAGTTGAGAGAAGCGTTTCCGGAATTTGAATACATCCCCTTGGGTGATAACGGAGACGCGATTGTTGTAAAGAAGTCGAATTTTATCGGAGCCAGAGTCGACATTGCCGGAAAGGAGATCAGTATTCGGCACAAGGTGCCCAGGCCGTTTGCCAGAGCCCTCGATTTTGCCCTGCTGGGAACCATCTCTGCTGCAACTGCACCCAAGATGACGCTCCAGCTTAAAAAATTTTTTAAAGAAAAATACGCCTCCTGAATACTATGCCACCCGGTATTTCGCCACGATCTGGTCGTCGAGAGAGATGCCCAGACCCGGCGCATCGGATAAATGGAGGGCACCGTCCTTAAAATGCATGGTGTGGCGGACCAGGCCCGCTGCAAGGGGAGAAGGGGCGCGGGTGTATTCGGTGAGCGGCTGTTTGTGGGATGCCGCCCACTGAGCCGATGCGGCCAGCAGAACACCGGTACCAAAAGCATGGGGGACCACGCGGGCGCCTGTCTTTCGGGCAAGGGTGAGGATTTTCTCTGCACAGGTGATCCCCCCGACGCGCCCCAGGTCCGGCTGGATGACCTGGAGCCGTCCGTCGGTGATCAGGTTGTCGAATTCTTGAACCAGCGTCATCAATTCACCGCCGGCAATGGGTATTGAAGACCTTTCGGAAACTTTCCGGTAGCCTGAAATATCATAGGGCTGTACCGGCTCTTCCAGCCAGGCCACACGGTATTTTTCAAACCGTTCGATCCGCTTAAGCGCTGTTTCAGCATCCCAGGCGCGCCCCGCATCGACCATCAGATCGACTTCAGGTCCTAAAGCCTCCCGGGCCGCTGCGACCAGTGCTTCGTCGAGCATCGGATCCGGACCCATGGGGTGCCAGCCGTATTTTACCGCTCGATACCCTTGAGCTAAAAATATTTGAGCCGAGGAATAAACTTTTTCCGGCCCCTCCGGCCAGAGCACACTCGCATAGCAGGGGACTGCATCGGCGGCCTGTTCATTCAGCAATTTCCGGACAGGTTTTCCCGCGGCCTTACCCTGGAGGTCCCACAACGCCGTGTCGATACCGCTCATGGCTTGACGCGTGACACCTCCAGGCCCGTACCAGCTGGTTCCTTCGAGCATGGCCCGCCAGACAGATGCGGAGTCTGCGGCATCCATCCCTTCCACGATTGCCGCCAAACCATGACGGAAGGGTGCGGAGCGGGGCGCTTCGATAACCGCCCGGGCCACATGGGAACACGATACAACCTCTCCCAGCCCGGTCTGCCCCGCATCCGTATGAACACGCACCAGAAGACAGTCCTGGGTTCCGTCTGCCGATTCCCGGACAACGGGCAACCGCAGATGAATTGCTTCGACGCTAACGATCTTCATTCAACACGCCCCGTCTTTCATATTTCTGCATGCCGGAAATTGTCCGTAAGGTTTCATGGTTTTGAAAACTGAATTATCCGTTTAGGATTTTGTCCATGTATACGTAAAGGGCAGGGGAGCCTCCCGTGTGGATAAAAAGGATTTTTTCGTTTTTTGAAAAATACCCTTTTCGAGATAGATCGATCAAGCCCGCCATGGTCTTTCCGGTGTAGACCGGGTCCAGAAGGATCCCTTCGGTTGCAGCCAGCATCCTCACCGCTTCGGCCATGCCTGGCGTGGAAAGTGAATAGCCCGGTCCCACATAGTCTCCGAAGCATTCCACGGTATCTCTGGGAATATCGGTTTTTATACCGACATGTTTTGCGGTTCTCTGGGCAAGCCCGTGGATCAGAGATTCCTGGACGTCTTTTGGGCGACTGACGTTTATACCCACAACCGGGATGTTGCTGTTGTTGCCGTAAAATCCGGTAACAAGCCCGGCATGGGTGCCGCCGCTGCCGCTGGCGCAGACCACACGGTCGATGTTCAGCCCCATGTCAAAACATTGAGACAGGGTTTCTTCAGCGCAGACGACATAGCCGGTTGAGCCCGTTTCGTTGGATCCGCCCCCGGGGATGATATATGCTTTTCTGTTCAGAGAAGCGACTTCATCGGCCTCGGCCTGCATCTCCGCCTGCATGTCCGAGCCGCCGGGAACCACTTTTACCGATTCGACACCCATGAGGCGGAAAAGAAAATTGTTTCCCCCGGCATCGACATCGTAGCTGCCGGCAACCCGTTCTTCTATAACAAGTCGGCATTTCAACCCCTCTTTTACCGCGGCTGCAAGGGTCAGGCGGCAATGGTTGGACTGGACCGCACCACAGGTGATGAGCGTATCACACCCCTGGGCAAGGGCTTCTGCAACGAGAAACTCCAGTTTCCGCATCTTGTTTCCGCCGTTTGCCAGTCCGAGCTGGTCATCCCGTTTTATATAGATTTCGGGACCGGATACTGCTTCCGAAAATCTGGGGAGTTTTTCAATAGAGGTTTTTCCATGGATGTAACGTCTTCTCGGGAATTTAGCTAGGTTCATCTGTTTCTCCTTCTGTGTCTTTATCAAATTTCCTTTATCTGTGGCCGGCGGACAGAATCCATCGGCAAAGCGATCCGATCCTATCATATAAATAGTAATCGTCAACTAATGGGATTGATAAACCTTTTTCCAGGGGTTTCGTTTCATATCCTGGTAATTGGCCAGGGCGTGGTAAAGGGCCCCCACGGCAAGCTCTGCGCAGTGGGCGGATGCCGGAGGCAGGGTTTCAAGATACGCGATAACCGCATCCGGTGTGATCTTTGACAATGCATCGACCGGTTCCCCATCGGCCATTTGCGCCACCGTGTTGGCGCAGGCGTTGGTGTTGAGGCAGCCGTCGACGCTGTAGGAGATAAACCGGATACAGCCGTTCCGGATGGTTAAAAAAAATTCTACCGTATCGCCGCAATCGCTTGCGTTTTTCCCATACCCGTCCGGGTTTCTGATTGTTTTCCGCCGGTTGTTGGACAGCGCCATCCGGACAAACCGCTCCGAATGGTCTCTTAAAAAATCAAACACCTTCTCTTCCATGGTTTCTCCCTGTTCATTGCGCCATGCTGCCGCCCCATCGTTTCCGGCAGGTGCCTTATATATCATCGAACCGTGAACGATTAAACAAATTTATGAAGCGCCAGGGCGAACCACTTCTCCCACAGCAGATTATCGGGACGTCAACTCCCGGGCGAAAGGCCGATCCGGGGGAGCATCGTCCGTCCCTCGTTCCCGTGGTGCCGCCAGTAATCGGTTACCAGCGTGTGGGTTCGAACCGCCCGGGTGGTCAGCACCGTGCCGCCGGTCCATTTCGGTGAGGCATAGGTGTCTTCCCAGGATTCAATCCGATAGGGGAATGTCGTCTCAAATACGATGCTTAAGGTTCGATTGTCACCCGGAAAATAGATTTCATATCGGACCAGCGGATTGCCCTCCAGGCTTTGACCCTTCTCTTCTGCCAGACGGCCGATCACCGGCTTCGGTTCCGGTGTCCGGTGCATGAAACGGTTGTAGATCGATCCGGGGATGACCATAAACTCACCCTGGGGAAGGGCGGCCGGTGTGAGGCGGATCAGGTTCCAGAGCGCGTCTTCGGGGAGTGCAAGGGGGAGCTGGAACTCTTTGTCCGCTTCTCCTTCAAAATAGGAATGGCTTCGCATCCGATACATGTTGTCCCGAAGGTTCATCTGTTGATACACGTGTCCGCACCATTCCTGGGCCGAGGAACTGATTTTTAGCGGCATCGGGTATTTATCCACCGCTACAGGTGAAAAAACAGATGTCAGCACCGAATACGGATATATACCGGTAAAGAATTTTCGGACGGCATTCAGCTTCATCACCTGAATATCTTCGGTCCCCGGGGTGTCCGCCTTGACCTGGAGCGTTGGATTCAGTTTTTCGGTGACAAAAACCAACACGGCATCTCCGTCATGAAGCTCACCGTATCGGGACTGTTTCAGAAAATACCGGGATATCTCTCCACGCCCTGTGTACCAGTAATCCCGGAACTGCTGATCGGTATACACCTCGAATCGCGAGGTGTCGAAGGCACCTCCGGTTGTGGGCATGAAAAACAAAACCAGTATGGTTGAAATGATTCGAATATATATAGGGTTCATTGGTTTTATCCTTTTTTGGCTGGTGACAGAAATTAGGGTGAAATTTCCCTGGGCGGTTGTCGAACCGGTAAGCACCCGCTATCCAACCGCCATTACATACTATAATGCAGTTTTGTCGACGGTGCACATGGGTATTGGTGGAATTGTGCCGGGAGCGTCAGGTGGAAGCCAGAAGTCTTTTTTGCTATTGGGCCATACGGGAATTGGGATACAGTGTAACGGATTTGGCAAGACGGCTATCCATGACGCAGCCGGCCGTTGGATATGCCGTCAGCCGGGGTGAATAAATTACAATGACCGAAATTCAAAATACCAAACAGTTGGCGGTTGATCTTATTTGAGATTTGGATTTTGCAATTGTGAATTTATTTGCATTTTGGTGTTTGAAATTTGGTATTTCTAATACCTTAGTCTCTTTTTCGATGAGATCGGCCGTTTTTTAGCCGGCGCTGGGCTGGAACCTGAAATTTTTATTCCGGCCGCCTGATTCTTTCTTTTATTCCCGTATATGTTTTACTTAGTTTTGGCTTTTCTATTTTGCCGGTTGGGCTTCTGGGAACATCGGTAAAAATGATTTTTCTGGGCCTTTTATATCTTGGAAGTCCTCTGCAAAAGTCGGCGATTTCTTCCTCCGTCAGGTCCTAATTGGGCTTGGCTGTAATGATGGCCGCCACTATTTCCACCAGGTGTTCATCCGGGTAGCCGATGCAGGCCGCATCATCCGATTGTTTTAATCAACAGTTCACCAACTTCTCCGGCCGGAAATTCGGTGCCGGCAAAATCCCCCGCCTGTCGGAAATAAACTCAAATCCGCGCGGTAAAGACAGTCTAAATTACTCTCCGCTCCATCCTGCCACCCGTGCCAACAGCCACCAGAAGGCGTTCCCTTTATTTTCACAACTGTCGTAGGTCGTATGCCCATAATCATCACCAGAATAGTGGGGATGTTCCATAGGGATACCATTTTCCGTGTACTGTTCGCCATTATACCAGCAGTCAAGATCAGCAAAATCAAATAAGAATTTATTGTTGTCCCGACAGTATTTCCTGATTTGATTGTTCCTGTCATACCGGTTTTGTTCTTCACTCTGGGCATTTCCCGTCATATATATAAAGGTTACATCTGGAAATTCTGCTTCCAGTTGCGCCATCTGGTCGAGGTAATGCTGAGTTTCGGATTGACTGTAGTAGTCCAGTTGGCTGGACCAGGCCCAGAGGGACACATTAACGTCGTAACCCCTTAAAACGCCCCGGGTCAATTCAAGAGCACTGTTGCCTTCCCAGTAGTATTCCGGGGTAATATACGTTTCACAATAACCATATATTCGACTCCCATACATCATTGATAGATATTCACTAGTGATGGGCATCGTGCAGTTGTCAGGATAAAATGCATACTGGTTCGCGTTGTTGGATAACCGATCAAGTCCCACCGTAATCTGTTCGCCGTGTGTGGTATAAGCATAGTGAACTTTAAATAGTTTTTTAACCTGGTCGATCCAGGTGTCGGGGATTTGAGAGATATCCGTGCAACTATGATCGATAATATAGAAGGACGAACTGGTATTTGAAAGGTTAACCCCACCACCACCGCCATTGTCACTATTATCGTTATTGTCACTACTGTCCGATGGATTACAATTCCAGAGAAAAACAGAAAAAATTACCAGCAATAAAAAAACAGACCGATAATGCCTCATACCGCCTCACCTATCGTCAATGCGGTGCCGGCGGGTCCGGTTTTTTCCACCGGTAGGCAAGCTCCTGGATGGTACCCGGTTCGGTCATTGATTCGAGTGCGGCCAGGGCATCCAGGCTGATGCGCCGCTGGCGCCCGTAGTTTTCCGGTTCACCCATCATGCTGCCCCTGGGAAACTTGACCAGAAGAGCCCGGGGCGGTTTGATGCAGGCCATCCGGTCTGCCATGTTGCCCATGGAGATGGTCGGTATTCCCGATGCTTCGGCTGCCCGTTGAATCAGACCCACGGTCTGATGGCATTTGGGTCAGACCGGCACCAGAAAAAGGGCATCCACCCCCTGGGCCCGGATACGATCGAGGACCTTCGGAACCGTCTCTGTGATCAGGGCCGCCACGTTGTTGACATAGCTGAAGCTGTAGTGGGTGTCTGCCAGTCTGCCGATAATGCCTTCTTTTTCGAGTTCGATAAAATGCTCGAGGGGGAAAATGGTGTTGAGATCCTGTTCTGCCAGTCTTTGATCGTAATGGCCGTGGGCGATGCCGAGATCCGGATAGGGTACATCTCTTGGAATCTCTCTGAAAGAGGCATCTCCGTGGATCGAGGCGGTTTCAAAAGCCGGCTGGTTCTCTTTTACATAGAGTCCCCCGCTCGATACCAGTGCGAATGTCTTTTTCGAAGCCTTGCCCGTAAAGGGGGTCCAGGGGATATCTTCTGAAACCACCAGGGGATATTCTTTGACGGCGTTGTCGGTCTTGCCTGCCTCAAAATCTGCAAGGTGTTTCTCAACCCATTTGCCATAGTCGGTTCGGAATTTTTCAAGATTAAACGACATGGGGAATCCTTTCTTTACCCTTTATAGTTGCCTAAAAAGTTGGAAACATTTGATGTTGTTCCGATAGAAGCCATTGAAAATATTGGCAGATAGTCGATTCTCGATGCTGGATTCTCGATGTTTTTGGAACCCACTCCGAGTTTATTACTGATTATCGAGCATCGCGTATCAAATATCCAGCCTGCCGGGGCATAGCTCGATAGAGCGACGACCGGTATCGAGTCCTATGAAAGCAATGAAATTGCATAATGCCCCGATTATTACTGACAAGAATTATGCAACGTTAGGGTTTATCCAGCAGACCCCGTCGATCAGATTGGCCGAGAGTAGCCGGTATGTCTCGGTGGTTTCGGAGTCGGTCGGTTCCAGGGATTCGGCGATGTTCTCGAGGCATCTCCGAAGGCGTAAATATTCGTCTTCTGCCGTCTCCACCGATACGGATTCAAAACGGATCATTTCCCCCGGCTCCATCTGGGCCAGGCGGTGCAGGTCGGCGGTGATGACAGTGGCGATCTTGGGGTATCCTCCGGTGGTCTGCCGGTCCGCCAGAAGGACGATGGGAAGACGGTTTCCCGGTACCTGTACGCTGCCTGCGGCGATGCCGTCTGAGACGATGTTGAAGTCTCCGGCGTGGGCGATCTCCGGTCCGTCCAGACGAAACCCCATGCGGTCGCTCTGGCCGGTGACCCGGTACTGCGAAGAGAGAAAGGTCTTAATTCCGTCTTCGGCAAAATAATCGTCCTGGGGGCCCATCACGACCCGGATCGGACCGGCTGTCCCGGGTATGAGGGATGCATCCAGAAACAGGTCGGCGCCCGGTGAGAGATCCGGTTTTTTAAGGGGAATTCGACTGTCCGGTGCAAGTGCTTTTCCGTTCAAGCCACCCAACCCGAATCGTATGTGCGTGGAAAGGCTCCCCAGTGCCGGCAGAAGATCGAAACCGCCGCTGACCGCCAGATACCCCCGCATGCCGGACCGGGAGTAGCCGATGGAAAGACGGCTTCCACGGGCCAGGGTGTGACTGGTATAGGGGGCTGCCGGTTCATTGTCGATGCTGACGGGGAAATCACCCCCCACCACTGCCATCCGGCAGCTTTCCGCCGCCACTTCATAGGTTCCGCCCATGGCGGTAAATTCCACGGCGGCTTCACCGGGATCGTTTCCCACCAGCATATTTGCGATCTGCAAAGAGACCCTGTCCATGGCGCCGCTGTTTGAAACACCGAATTTTAGATAATCCCACCGGCCCAAATCCTGGATGGTTGCAAAGAGACCCGGATCACGGACAATCAGGGAGGCGGTCATGGGATTACCTCGCATTGCGCAATGATGTCGCCTTTTTCAGCCAGGGCGTCGAGGCGTTCGAATTCGTCATGGGTGATGGGTTTAAACCGGATGCGATCCCCTGTCTGGAGAAGAAACGGTTCCTTTCGGCTAAGATCGTATGTCCGGACCGGTGTCTGGCCCAGCATGTGCCATCCGCTGGGCACCGGCATGGTGGAGATGGCTGCCTGGATGCCGCCCAGGGAAACACTCCTGGCCGGGGTAAGCGTCCGGGGGTTGTTCCTGCGCGGCGTGTGCAGCGGATCGGGAAGCCCCCCCAGATAGGCAAAGCCGGGGGCAAAACCGATCATGTAGACGCGGTATTCTCCTCCTGAGTGGATGCCGATGACATCATCGGTGGACAGGTTGTGGGCCGATGCAACAAACTCCAGATCCATTCCGTGGTCACTGCCGTAGCAGACCGGGATCTCCCAGCGTCGTCCCCCCATGGCGTCTTGACGATCTTTCGGAAGAAGGTCCGAAAGGCGGGGAATCAGTTCCCGGGACCGGATTCGAGCGGGATCGTAAATCACCTGGAGGGAACGATACGTGGGAATGGTTGCCAGGACACCCTCGATGGCTGCTTCTTCGATGGTTTTCTCCAGCACGGCCACCGCCTCGTTTACACCGATATCGACCACGTTTCCGAGTTCAATGGTGACGGCGCTGTCTCCGGCCTGGAGAAACCGGGGTTTTTCGTAGAGCAGAGATTCTGTTTTTCTGTTTTTTGGCATAACCAGTGGGCTCGAAGCTTATCCGCGCAGTACGACATGATCGGGCAGGAACATGACGATATCGGGAAAGATGGCGATGAGCAGCGTAAAGAAGATCATGATGAAAAAAAACGGCAGGGCCGCCTTTGCGATTCGCCCGAGGCTTTCACCTGTAAGGCCCTGTATGACAAACAGATTGAACCCGACCGGCGGGGTGATCTGGGCCATCTCCACCACAAGTACCACGAAAACACCGAACCAGATGGGGCTGTAACCCACCGAGGTCACCAGGGGGAGCGTGATGGAAAGCGTCATGACGATGCTGGACATCCCCTCCAGCACGCATCCCAGTATTCCGTAAAAGACGATCAGGACGCAGATCAGGGCAAACGGGCCGAGATTGAGTGCGCCGATCTGCTGTGCAACAAACCGCGGGATCCCGAGAAAGCCCATGGCGGTTGACAGAAACACGGCGCCGGCGATGATGAGCCCGACCATGCTGGTGGTCCGGGCAGCTCCCATAATTGCGGTCTTGAAGTTTTCCCAGTTCAGGGAACGCTGCAGCGCACCTACGAGGAAGGCGCCGAATACACCCACGGCGGCCGCTTCGGTGGGACTGGCAATGCCTCCGTACATGGTGCCCAGAACCGAGAGAATCAGAAAGAGGACAGGACCCAGATGCTTTAAGGCAACGAAGCGGTCTTTCCAGGTGACCGTACCTTCCTGTTCCCCCACGATCTCCGGCTTCATCTTGGCCAGGATGCCCAGATACAGCATGTAGGAGCCGGACAGACACAGACCCGGAATTACGCCGGCGATAAAAAGTTTCAGGATCGATTCCTGGGCCAGCACCCCGTAGATGATCATGATGGTACTGGGGGGGATGAGGAATCCGAGGGTTCCGGCCCCGGCCAGGGACCCCATGGCAATGTCCTTGTCATATTTGCGGGCGAACAGTTCGCTGAGGGTGATGCGCCCCACCGTGGCCGTGGTGGCGGCTGATGAACCAGAAATTGCGGCAAAGAGCGTACACCCCAGGATGTTGATATGCAGAAGCCGGCCGGGAAGCCAGGTGGTCCAGGGAGACAGCCCGTGAAACAGGGACGAGGAGAGTTTTGTCCGATAGAGGATTTCTGCCATGAAAATAAACAGCGGCAGGGCCAGCAGCTCGGTGCTGGTCATGGTGTTCCAGGTCACCTGGGCCAGAAGCTTTTCGGTGGGCATGCTCTTAAAGATCATGAGCGGCAGGATGCCGACCCCGAAAAGACCCAGACCGACCCAGACCCCCATGCCAAGGATGATGATGAGAAATACGATTACGGAAGCAGCAGCAAAATTCACGATGTTTACTCCGGAAGCTCGTCTTGGGCAAGGGTTATGTCGGGTTCCTCTCCGATCAGCAGTCGGACCAGGCGGGCGAAAAGCTGAAGCGTCAGCAGAAAGGCGCCGAGCGCGACCACCGCCTGGGGCGGCCAGAGAAATGTTTCACTGGGTAGAAATGTCCGGGCTCCCCGGGCAAAGGATTGATAGGTAAAACCGGCCAATGCATAGGTCACGTACCCGGCGATACACATGCCCGTGGCCGATGCCATCACTTCCAGCGCGAACCGGGCGCGTTCCGGCAGTGCTTCGGCCAGCAGGAAAACCCGCACGTGTCCCTTGACGAGGAGGGTGTAGCCGGCGGTCAGGAAAAAGACGGTGGCCATCAGATAGGAACTGTATTCCCAGCTGAACACCAGGCTGAAATTCAGATAATTCCGGCAGACCACCTCGGTCAGCATCAGCATCGACATACCCAAAAGGCAGATGCCGCCGACGGTCGCCGCCGCCCTGGTTATCGCATCGATTGTATTGAGAATACGTCTAATCATCACCACCTCGTCCGGGACATTATGCGTCGGTTTCCAGCGCCGGGCGCTGGAAACCGATTATTATGATCCATTGACTCTAAAACGATCATTTGCCCGTTTCGGCGCGGTATTTTTTAATCGTGTCGGCAGCCATCGGACCGGCATCGGCGGCAAACTCTTCCCACATCTTTTTGCCCACCGCCACGAGGTCTTTTTTAAGCGCGTCCGACGGTACGGTGATTTTGATGCTGTTGTCGGCCAGGGCTTTGAGTTTGATGGCATCTTCGTCCTTGCTGCTCTGCAGGAAGACCGGCTGCAGCTCGGCGACCAGTTTTTCGATGGCGTCCCGGTTTTTCTTGGAAAGCTTGTTCCAGGCGTCCAGGTTTACAGAGACGATGTTCGATGCGGACTGCCAGTTGAAGCGGTTCATGAACCCCAGAAATTCCCAGAACTTACCGTCCACTCCCGAAGAGCTGGAGGTCGTCACTCCCGAGATAACACCCGATGCCAGGGACGGAACCACCTCCCCCCACGGCAGCTGAAGGGGGGCCGCACCCAGGCGTGAGAAAAAGTTGTGGCCGTTTTTGTCCACGACCCGGAGTTTAAACCCCTTGAGATCGCCGAGTACCTTGATTTCGTGCTTGGAGTAGACGGCCTGCCCGGGCCACGGCACGATGTAAAGGGCTTTCTGGTTGTATTTTTCTTCACACAGCTTCTTGACGCCCGCCCAGAAGTATTTGCCCAGCACTTTCAGCTCGTCATACCCGGCGGCCAGATAGGGCAGGGACTCGATGCCGAAGTATTTGTTTTCACCCACCTGGTTGTTGAGCAGAATATCGGCGATGGGAACGATGCCGTCTTTAACCGCGATCAATGCCTCGGGGCCTTTGATACCCAGTTCTCCGCCCGGGTGTACGATGATTTCGACCTCACCCCCTGTGGCTTCCTTGACCTTCGTTGCAAAAATTTCCGCATTCTTGGTGTGGAAGTTTCCGGGCGGCCAGGCGATGGACAGATCCCAGGTGGTACCGGCGGTGGCAAATCCGGTCATTACGGCCACACAGACGACTGACAAGAGAAAAATTTTCAATGTGCGCATCATTAGACTCCTTTCTGGTAAAGTGGTTGATCCGTCGACAAGGCTTCGATTCTTCACAAAGGGGGGTAAAAGGGAGTCGTAAATGGTGTGAAAACGCGTACACGAACACAAGATACAGCTATAGACCCGATTTTCTACCTCCCCAATACCCTGTTGAATATGAAAACCAGCCTGCACTGTCAAGAGCTATTTTGGATCGGTCTCCGGCTCTGTCCAGAGGCACTTCAAATTTCAAACTTTTACATGTACTAAGCCGCAGGCGGAAACGAGGTTGCGCCGCCGTGGGCGGATGACCATTCGATGGGGTCGTTTAGAAAACTTTCCACCTCTGAAACCGTTTTGCTGTCGAAGTATGCGGTCTCTTTACATACCGACAAAACATCCCACCAGGTTGCCAGGGCCAGCATCTCCATGCTGCTTTCCGACAGGGCCTTCTGGGTCTGGGGGAAAATATCGTAATAGAATATTACAAACGTGTGTGAGACCAGGGCACCGGCTTTCCGGAGGGCGTTGCAGAAATTGATTTTACTCCTCCCGTCCGTGGTGAGATCCTCGACCAGAAGGATCCGGGAGCCTTCGGTCAGATCGCCCTCTATCTGGGCGTCTCTTCCGAACCCCTTGGGTTTTTTCCGCACATACTGCATGGGCAGCATCAGCCGGTCCGCAAGCCAGGCGGCAAACGGTATTCCGGCGGTCTCGCCGCCTGCCACCGCGTCAAGGGATTCGAAACCGATCTCCCTTAATATCACCGAGGCTGCAAAATCCATAAGCGTCTGGCGAACCCGGGGGTATGAAATAATTTTCCGGCAATCGATGTAAACCGGACTGGCCCATCCGGAGGTAAATCGAAACGGTTCGTCAGCCCTGAAAAGAATGGCCTTTATTTCGAGCAGCATCTTTGCGGTCAGCTCGGCAATCAGTTTTTCGTCCGTAAATCCGGAATGCATTTATCCTCCAATCACAGGCGGAGTACCCCGGAACGATACAGGCTGTGTGGGGTTCCCACCGGTTAAATGTTTCGAAATACCCCGTCAAAAGGGGGTCGGTTTAAAGGGTCTTTGCAAAAACCGAATGGGATCATTCGGATACCCTCTCCCTTAGCATTGATCACCGGATGAATCAAACCTAACTTGATCGGTTCCATGTTCAGGGTTCAACGTTCAGAGGTTATACACAAATAGGGTTCAAGTCGCGGGTTTCAGGTGTCGGTGTTCAGGTTTCAGGACAGAAAAACACAAGACCCGAAACCTGAACCGTTTTTAACACCTAAACTTTGAACGTTGAACCTCTGAACCCTGGCCAAACGTTGAAAATTTTACCATTCGTTTCCTGCATCCTTGAGCAGATACAGCCCCGCAAACCCCGCCACGGCCATGCCGGCCCAGATCAAAAAGGGAAACGACAGATCGTATGCGGCCAGGCTGTTTCCGAGGGGAGGGGAGATCAGACTCCCAAGCCGGGAAAAGACCATCACCAGCCCCATGGCCGTTCCGGCGTAAGCGGTGCCGACCGCCTTTAGCTCGAGGATCAGGGTCATCAGAATCGCCATAAAGCCGTCGCGAACAATGCCGGCGATAATGACCGCCGCCCAGACCAGCATGCCCTGGGAAAATGAGAGAAGGGTGACTCCGAAGATGATCATCATGGATGCGACCAGCAGCACCTGTCTGCGTGATCCCAGTTTATCCGACAGCAAAGCGATGGGGATGGTTGCCATGAGGCTTACGCCGTGGAAGGTGGCCAGGGCGATGTCTGCGCTGGCGGCGGTCCAGCCGATATTTCGCAGATAGAGCGGCAGGTAGCCGAGCACTCCGTTGATGCAGCCGCCGATACCGAGCATGGCAAGTCCGAGCAGCCAGATATCTTTTAAGCGGGCAACATACGGAAGCCCGCGTGAAAGCGGTACGTGTTGCGATTCCTTTTTGTGGACATCGCCTGTTTCCGGTTCGGGCCGGGTAAAAAACCAGAAAATGCCCACCACAACCGACAGGCCGCCCTGGAGGAAAAGTACATTCCGCCAACCGCCCAGAAGCGGGGACAGCACCGTTGCGCTCAGCAGAGAACCCAGCATAAACCCGAGTGCCATCCCTGCGGACACCACGCCGTTTGCCAGCCCAAGACGCCGGCCCGAAAACCAGATCCCGCAGGTTTTGTGGACGCTCATGGGGATGGCCGGCGGTACGAGGCCAAACAGAAAAGAGGTAAAGGCCAGGGATGCAAAGTCATTGGAAAAGCCCCTGAGCGCCCCGGTTATTCCGGCCAGCAGGCAACCGATCATGAGTGTTCGTCGGGTTCCGTAGCGATCTCCGATGGCGCCGCCGATCAGGCCGGTACCGACACCGGTCAAAAAGCCGAATCCCCAGATCCAGCCGATTTCAGTCATGTTCAAACCGAGTTCTTCGGCGATTTCGGCGAAAAGAACCGGCATCGACATGAGGGGGATGGCCACGACAACGGCGTGGGTCATGGCCGCCAGGGTCAGGATATACCATTTGTAGTGCGAGGTATCTGTCGCCATGTTACTCCTTGATCACCAGCTGCATGACATTGAATATAATGGGTGCGGTGATAAAAATAAAAACAACGCGGAAGAAATGAAACGCCGCCACAATACTCGGGTCGGCGTTGCTGTCTAAAGACAGCGTGACAAGGGCGCTGAAAGCGCCCGGGCTGGTGCTCAAATAAGCCGTCGGGATATCTAAGATATGAAGCTTTACGAGAATAATCGCAACGATCAGCCCGGCGGCAACAACCACAAAGGTCGAAAAAATAACGGGGAAAATGACCTTGAGAAGCATCCTTCCAAGTTCCGGGCTGTACCGGGTGCCGATAAAAATGCCCAGCATGATCTGAATACCCACATTGATGTGCTGATGCGGAGACCACGGACTCTTGAGCAGTATTTTTACCATCAATACCGCAAGTGTCGAACCGATGATCACAGATCCCGGAAACTTCAATTGAAGACCTACGGCTCCCCCCAACAGACCGACTCCCAGATACAATGCAAGATTACCCAAACGACCCATCCTTTCATCTATTATGCGTGTAAGTATGACCGGCACCCATACAGTGAGGGTAACCGGATTCGGAATTTAAGTATTTCATATTACCGGTTTAACCAGCAAGCTCCGGTCAAGCCGCCTCGTGCTCCATGCACTACCTGCCGGGGCGCAGCCCGGAGGGCGAAGACTGGTGCCCTTTGTCCAACCATCCGGCACCCGTTCCTGCGGGTCGGCACATCCATAACACCGACCGGGCTCTGTGTAAACTTCCAAGGTTCCACGTATTTGTTTCTTGACATAAAACCCGGTTTTTCCCATATTCGATCTGTGACGGTGCTGTTTTTCTCCCTGGATTATCGGCAATTCTACGGGTCGGGGCGAAAGAGAGCCGGGCGGTTGAAGTATAAAAGGACCCTGGTGGGGGCCGGACATGCCCACAAGCCGGTTTTTCCGGAATTGCACCAGCAACTCAAGGACAGGAGGTTTCAGGTGGTCGATTCGAAAACTCCCCGGACTGCTTCCGAATGGTTTGAAAAAGGCCGGCAGTGTTTCCATAAACCGGATGGGGTCGGGGCTGTAAAGGCAATGGAGCAGGTGATCGATATGGATCCGGCCTATTCCCATCCGGACGGCGACAACCCTTATTTTTATCTGGGAAAGATCCACGAGATGGAAGACCGGCTGGATGAGGCGATCATCCATTACACCCGGTCACTGGCCGTCAATCCCCTGGATGAAGAAAGCCTTATCGGAAGAGGAAGCTGTTTTACGGTTGTCAAACAGCACGATCGGGCTGTTTCCGATTTTACAAAAGTGCTCCAGTTTCCGGATCAAAAACGCCGGGCGCCCCGGAAACACCTGTTCTATGCCCTTGCTGAAAACTATCGCCAAATGGCCCAGTGGGACCAGGCGTATTACTGGGGTCGACAGGCTCTGGAGGCCGATCCGGAAAACTACCGCCATAAACAGTTGCTGGAAACGATTGCCGCAAAAATAAAGGCGTAGGTGCATTTCTGTATGCCGGCAGGGGGCTGAACAGGAACACATTATGATTTTTTTGTCGCAACGATACGGGTTGCTCAAATAAGTTTGAAGTGAACTAAAGTGTAAAGTGAGCTGAAATTGTGGAATTCTGTCAATTATAAAATGACTATCATCCATAACTTTAGGCATTTTAGGCACTTCTTTATCAAGTAACTTCCGCCGTCTTTCGATCCAGAAGGCGGATGGAGAAAAAGGAGACGGTATCATGCAGATTGAAGCAAACGGTTTACGGGTAAATTATGAACTGTCCGGCAGCGACGATCTTCCGGTGGCCATGCTGAGTCATTCTCTGGCCTCCGGCATGATCATGTGGGATCCCCAGATGGATGTCCTGCAATCGAATTTCCGGGTGCTCCGCTACGATACCCGCGGGCACGGCGGTACAGATGCCCCCGGGGGTGCATACACGCTCGAAGGGCTCGCAGCCGATGCCGTTGCCCTGCTGGATGTGCTCGAGATTCGGACCGTGCATTTTGTGGGGTTGTCGATGGGCGGGATGATCGGCCAGTGTCTGGCACTGGCACATGCGGATCGTTTAAAGAGTTTAACCCTCTGCGACACATCGGCACAGATCCCGGACGAGGCCCAGCCCGTCTGGAAAGAACGGATCGCAGCGGCGGAAAGCGGCGGTATGCAGACACTGGTCGCCCAGACCATGGAACGATGGTTTACAGCACCCTATCTGAGTCAAAACCCCCCCGAAGTCGAACCCATCCGCCGGCAGATCCTCGCGACACCGGTTGCGGGTTTTTCCGGCTGCAGCGAGGCAATCCGGCGGCTGGACTATCTGGAGCGGCTGTCCGAGATATCGATTCCCACGCGCATTATTGTGGGGGAACACGATCCCGGAACACCGGTCGCCGCCTCTGAGGCCATGCATGCCCGAATCGGGGGATCTTCCCTGGTGGTACTGGAGGATGCCGCGCATCTGTCCAATATCGAGCAGAAAGAAGCATTTAACAGGGCCCTCATGGATTTTTTGACCGCGTAAGAGGTTTTTCAACCCTGAACCCTGAACCCTGAACCCTGAACCCTGAACGCTGAACCCCTCGACCTAAGACAGGAGTATCCAATGAACGAGATTGCCAAAAAACAATTCGGCAGAACCGGCCACATGAGCAGCCGTGTGATATTCGGGTCTGTCTGTCTCAAAAGAGCCGATAAGGATCAAGCGGCCGGCGTGCTGGATCTTATTACATCCTATGGAATAAACCACATCGACACCGCCCCGGGTTACGGGGATGCGGAGCTGCGAATCGGCCCCTGGATGAAGGACCGGCGGAAGGATTTTTTCCTGGCCACAAAAACCGATCAGGTTACCTATGAGGCCGCCCGGGAGCAGTTCCACCGATCCCTGGATCGGCTTAAGACAGATCATGTCGACCTGCTCCAGTTTCACAACCTCACCGATATGCCGAGACGTGAAATCATTATGGGGCCGGGCGGGGCACTGGAGTTTCTGACCGAGGCAAAAGAAGCGGGTTTGACCCGGTTCATCGGTATTACGGGCCACGGCATTCTTGCCCCGAAGATGCACCTTGAGAGCCTTTCCAGATTCGACTTTGATACGGTGTTGGCCCCCTTAAACTATCTCCTCCTAAAAACTTCCCGGTATGCGGCCGACTTTAACGACCTGCTCTCCTGCTGCCGGAAGCGGGACATTCCTGTCCAGACCATCAAATCGATTGCCTGGGGGCTCTGGGGAGACAGACACCGGGAGCATAATACCTGGTACCGGCCGCTTTCCCATGACGGCGCCATTGAAAAGGCAGTTCACTGGGTCCTGGGAAACGACGGCGTATTCTTAAACAGCGTCGGCGATATGCAGGTGCTTCCCAAGGTGCTGGCGTCTGCGGCCGGATATGAGACTCCGCCCGCCGATGACGAGATGGAAAAAGTTGTAAAGGCCCAGGGTATGGAACCGATCTTCACCGATTAGACTTTGCTGCCCCGGAATCGGGTGTTAATAGTGATACAATTCGAGGATGATCCGGGCAGAGAGCATGGGGCATAGAGCACAGAGAATATAAAGATACCGCTCTTACCCTATGCTCCATGCACTATGCTCCATGCCCAAGCATTCAAAGCCGATGGAGCCCTATTTGAGCTTTATGGATATCAGATGACTTATAGTTGAGCCATGATAAGACTTCTGGAATTGACATACGAGAACCTGGTGGCGGCCTTTGCCAAACGGTACGAAAAGGGACCCTCTCTGGCGGCGGCTGCGTACCGGGAATTTTATAAACAGCTCAATCCGGAGGCCTGGACGGCCAAAGCCATCGGGGCATCTCCCGGCCTGACAGACCGGCTCAGAAAGGATCTGGCATTCACACCCGGCTCAGTCGTCGAAGAGACCCATCAGGACGGGGTGGTCAAATTCATCACCCGGCTTGGGGACGGGCATCGGATAGAATCGGTGATCCTGCCCATGGAGACCCGTCACACGGTCTGTCTTTCGAGCCAGGTGGGGTGCCGGATGGGGTGCCGGTTCTGTGAAACCGGTCGACTGGGACTGGTGCGCGATCTGACCGTTGAAGAGATCGTGGGGCAGGTGTACGCGGTTCGGAGTCGGTTCGGAAAAATTGTTCGAAACGTCGTGTTTATGGGCATGGGTGAGCCCTTTGACAATTTCGATGCGGTCATCCAGGCAATAAAGGTTCTCAGCGATCAGCGGGGAATGAATATCGCCCGGCGCTATATGACCGTTTCCACGGCCGGCCGCATCGACGGCATTGAAAAACTGGGGGCCATGAATATGCCCCATCTGAAACTGGTGGTGTCTCTGAATGCACCCAACGACAAACTGCGTGCCGAACTGATGCCCATAAACAATGCGGCCCCGTTGGATGCGCTTCAGAAGGCCCTGATGGCGTACCCTTTAAAGAAAGGCTACGACATCATGATCGCCTATGTGCTCATCCCCGGCATCAACGACAGCCCGGATTGTTGCCGGCAGCTTGCCGACTGGTTGGCGCCGCTGAGGGCAAAGGTCAACCTGATTCCTTTCAACCCCGGTACCGAGGCTCTTTATCGTTCACCCGCCATGGAGGAGATCGATACCTTCCGCAACCGGTTGATCGCTATGGGCGTAAACGTGCAGAAACGTCTGCCCCGGGGCCGGGATCTCATGGCCGCATGCGGTCAGCTCAGCAATGGCGCCATGGCCGGGTAGAACTCAGGGCAACCGTATTTGGGATTCAGCTATTTGAGGGGCCGGGGATGTTCCAGGCAGAGAGCAAAGGGCATAGAGCTGAGAGAATATTTGGACACCGCTTATACCCTATGCTCCATGCACTATGCCCTTTGCCCAATCATTCAAAGCCGACAGGATTTACCTGAGCTTTCTGCATAACCGCAAAAGTACTTAAATGAAACAGCAAAACCAGGAGGATATAGAATGGCAGAAACTTTGAAAATTGAAGCGATACAGGAAGCACTGAAACGGATACGGCCCCACGTACACCTAACACCGGTGCTGACCTCGCAAACCTTTAACCGTATGTGCGGGGGCGAGATTTTTTTTAAATGTGAAAATCTCCAGAAGGCCGGTGCCTTTAAAGCCCGGGGGGCCTGTAACGCGGTTTTCTCCCTGTCCGATGCGGAGGCAAAGAAGGGCGTGGTCACGCACTCATCGGGCAATCACGCCGGAGCCCTGGCAATGGCTGCCCAAAAAAGAGGCATCCGGGCATACATCGTCATGCCCGACAATGCCCCGAAAGTAAAACAGGCCGCAGTGAAAGGGTACGGCGGAGAAATCCATTTCTGCGAACCGAACCAGGCGGCAAGGGAGTTTTCGGCAAACCGGCTGGTGGCGGAAACCGGAGCCCAGTTGATCCACCCCTACAACGATCACCGCATCATGGCAGGACAGGGCACGGCCGCTTTAGAGCTCCTGGAGCAGGCGCAGGCCCTTGATTTTGTGGTCACACCGGTGGGCGGCGGAGGGCTTTTGAGCGGTACCACGATTGTGGTGAAGGGGAGTGGCTCGAAAGCCAAAGTGATCGGTACGGAACCGGAAGGCGCCGATGATGCCTACCGGTCCCTGAAGGCCGGCAAAATCATCCCCATGGAAAAACCCGATACCATTGCAGACGGCCTGCTGACCTCCCTGGGGGAGCTGACATTTGCGGTGATATCGAAAGATGTTCATGAAATCATTACGGTTTCAGAGGCCGCCATCGTTTCGGCCATGCGGCATGTCTGGGAGCGGATGAAAATCCTTATCGAACCCTCGTCGGCCGTGCCGGTGGCCGCATTGCTTGAAAAAAAGCTGGATATAACCGGCAAGCGTGCCGGTGTCATTCTGTCGGGCGGAAATGTCGATCTGGAGGCATTGCCCTGGATGTCGCAATGAAAATAGGAGGCACAGCGATGGCCGAGCAAAAAGGGACCCTTCTGCTGACACGGAGCGATCTGGCCGCTGTTTTGAGCATGGAGGAATATATTGAGGGAATCGAAAATGCCTTTTTAGGACACGGCGAGGGCGAGACCTACGGAAATGATATGATCCATGGGGAGACTCCCGGCGAGCTCGAGTTTCACATCAAAGCCGGCGGTTTGAAACTGGGGGACAAACGGTATTATGGTCTAAAGATCAACGCCAGTTGTTTTTCAAACATGGCCGCCTTCGGCATTCCCAACATCATGGGCGCCATCGTCCTTTTTGATGCCCAAAAGGGGTTTCCCCTGGCCGTTGTCGATTCCATCGAACCCACTATTAAACGGACAGGGGCCGGAACGGCGGTTGCTGCAAAGTATCTGGCCAGATCCGATGCCAGAACGCTGACCATCTGCGGGTGCGGGAATCAGGGGAGGATCCAGCTTGAGGCCATTAAGGAAGTGCTTCCCGTTGAGACGGTTTATGCGTTTGATCAGGATCCTGCGGCAGCAAAAGAATATGCCGCCCGGATGAGCGATCGATTCGGCATTCGGGTCGAGGCCACTGAATCACTCCAGGCAGCGGCAAACAAAAGCGATGTTCTCATTTCCTGTACGCCGTCAAAACGTCCATTCGTGATGAAAAAAGATATCAAACCCGGTACGTTTGTGGCGGCTGTGGGTTCGGACAGTCCGGACAAACAGGAGCTGGAGACCGCGCTGCTTCAGGGGACAAAGGTGGTGGTGGATATTTTCGAACAGTGTGCCGTGGCAGGAGAGCTTCATCACGGGCTCGAATCCGGAGTGATTACCAAAGAAGACGTGCATGCTGAAATCGGGCAGATCATCGCCGGGAAGAAACCGGGCCGCGAGACACCGGATGAGATCATCATCTATGATGCCACCGGCACCGCACTTCAGGATACGGCAGCGGCCGCGCTCTGTTATGAAAAAGCGGTAGAAAAGGGCATCGGACAGTTTATAAATTTCTCCGATTAATCACAATGAACGACCCCGTAGAAAACTACGGGATATATTAAAGGAAAAACAATGAGTAACGACAATATTCCATTCCAAACGATTGATTGGGCAACCATTCCCAAAACAGAACACAGGGGCGAATCAGGCGTTGCGTATTGGCAGACGCTGCAATTCCAAGGGTTGCGGATTAGAATCGTTGAGTATTCAAAAGGCTACATTGCGGATCATTGGTGTGAAAAAGGCCACATCGTCCATTGCCTGGAGGGAGAGGTGGTGAATGAACAACAAAATGGCGTAAGTTCCGTTTTAACCCAGGGCATGTCGTATGTGGTTTCAGATGAATTAAGCTCGCATCGCTCAGTTACAGAAAATGGGGTGAAACTGATGATTATCGATGGAGATTTTCTAAAATTAAAAAGCTGAATAACCGGGAGAGATAATGACCCCATTCGGAACCTGTGACGAGTATTCCCGCCTCCGGTCAGTGATCATGTGCCCGCCGGTCCATTTTGAAATCAAAACTCCCATCAATGCCGTACAGGCCAAATGGCATGGGCTCGGCCGGGGTCCTGATCCGGTTGAAGGGCTGCGCCAGTATACCGCTGTAAAGGATGCATTGATAAAGAAAGGTGTCGATGTCTGGGAGATACCGCCATCAAAAGATTTTTCCTATCAGGTCTTTACCCGGGATGCCGGCGTGGTTGCCGAAACGGGTGCTATTGTCGGCCGCTTTAAATTCAAAGCCCGCATGGGGGAAGAACGCGAACTGGTGAAGATGCTTGAACGCGAAGCGCTTCCCGTTGCCTATGAATGCAGTGCTCCGGGTATTTTTGAAGGCGGCGATTTCGTGTTTTTAAACAATGCCTGCGCCTATGTCGGTATCGGGGACCGGACCGATGCGGATGCCTTCGGGCAGCTGAAAACCCGGATGCCGGATCTTGAACTTCACCCGGTCGATCTTCCGGAAGGGTACCTTCACCTGGACGTGGTGCTCAATATCGTCTCAGCCGACACGGCACTCGCCTTTGTGGATGCGCTGCCTGCTCCGATTCTGGAGCACCTGGAGGCATCGGGCGTCCATATCATTTCCGTACCGGCATCGGAACAGGAGACCATGGGGACCAATGCGTTGTCCATCGGGGAAAACACGCTGATCACCGCTTCGTGCAACACATCGACAAACGAAAAACTGCGCCGGCAAGGGTTTGCAGCCATCGAAATCGAGATGTCCGAGATTATCAAGGGCGGGGGCGGCCCGAGGTGCATGACGCTTCCGGTCTGGCGGGGTTGAATCTATTCGGAACCTGGATGCGTTTTCCCCTCATCCGAAGCACACAGAGATGAAGGAGTTCCAATATGATGGAACAGATATATCCTTTTAGCACGAAGCGGAATCCGTCACTGAAGGAGGTGGGCGGAAAGGCAAAGAATCTTATCGGTACAACACAGACCGGGTTGCCGGTGCCCGAGGGGTTTGCCCTGACGGTGGCGTTCTTTATGCCCTGGACAGATGGAATAAAAAAAACCGAAGCGTGGAAAGACTTACTGAATAATCCTGTAAAGGCTAACAGCGACAAACTGGTGGCAATGGCACAGAAGTTGACAATAACCGCTGACCAGCGCGCTCAGCTCGATAATGCGCTTTCAGATTTTGATGACCCATCGGTATTCGCGGTGCGCTCCTCCAGCCCCGAAGAAGACCTTGAGGGATCAAGCTTTGCAGGGATGTATGAAACATTTTTGGGAACTACCCGCGATCAGTTGGACGTTGCCATCGCCAAGGCATACAGCTCCATGCTGGATTTCCGGGTGATGCAGTACAAGGCGCAGAATAACATCGCGCTCGAAAATACCTGTATTTCCGTAATTGTTCAGAAGCAGATTGCCAGCGATGTGAGCGGCGTGGGATTTTCACTGAATCCGTTAAACAACTGCTACGACGAGGCGGTGATAAACGCAAGTTTTGGTCTTGGAGAGGCAATTGTCAGCGGAATTGTGACTCCGGACAATTATGTTGTGGAAAAGGTCAAAATGGAAGTCTTGGAAAAGACTGTCAACGAGAAAAAAATTGCCCTGCACCTGGCAGCTGACGGCGGCATTGAACAAAAAGATAACAGCGAACCGAACGCCCAGGCCCTGACCGATGCACAGATACTGGAGCTGACCGAACTGATTAAAAAATGCGAAGATTTTTACGGCCTGCCCATGGATACGGAATGGGCCTATGAAAGGGGGAAACTCTACCTCCTCCAGGCACGACCGATCACCACCCATGTGCCTCTTTTCCCTGAGATGATGACCAAACCGGGTGAACAGAAAAAACTGTACCTGGATGTAATGCCACTTACACAGGGGTTTGATGAAGCCCTGTCTGTTCTGGGAGGCGACATATGGGGCATGGTTCTTGAGCGCCTCAAACAGGGCTCTTTCCCCGCCGGAGCGGACGGCTATATCCTGAATATATACGGCCGGCAGTATTTTCTGCTTCACAACATGTTCAAAGGGATGGGTAAAAAACTGGGGTTGAAGATACCGGCCATGTTCGACAATGCCTTTGAGGGCCGGGAGGAGGAGGCCTATAACGAATATAAGAGCCCGCAACCGCCTTGATCAAACAGGGAAAGAGGGCTCAGCTACGCATGATCATAACCATGCTCCCCTCTGTTATTAAGGCCATGACAAATCCGGTCAAACAGGCCGAAGCGTTAAAGGGGATTTCTGCCGGCCTGATGAAAGAGTTCAAGGCTTTAAAAAACGATCGGCCCTACGACGAACTGGTCGAATCGGCCTTTGCTTCCTATGATCAGGTGATCACCAGGATGAGTATATTTTTGGCCGGACAGCTTGCCGATCGGAAGATAAGGAAGCTGATGAAGGGCACTGAAGCCGAAGAACTGGCGGAATCCATTCTCATGGATCTTCCCAGCAATCCCACCAGTTTAATGGGACACGCCATGTTCGCCCTGGCTTCCTTCCAGGAGTTTCAGGATACTGTTGACGCAGAGGCGTTTGAAAAAAGAATTGCCAACCGCTCCTATTCGAAAGCGTTTCTCACCGCCTTTGACGACTATCTGTACAACTATGGCGAACGGGGCTTTAAGGAAATCGATGTGGCGTCCAAACGGACGGATGAAAAGCTGGATGAATTTTTTTCCCAGCTGAAAAGCATCCATCTGGAGGACAACCAGATGCTCAAGGTGAAGGCCCGTAAAAAAGATGCGTTAAAGAAGATGCGGGCAGTGGCCCCAAAAAAGGGCAGGCAAAAAGCCTTTGATAAAGCCATAAACACCATCAATCTGACCTACGGTCACCGGGAGACGCCAAAATATCTTGTTGTGATCATGAATGGCGGTCTCAGGAGAGTGGCTCTTGCAGTGGGAGACGAGTTTGTGGCCCAGGGACGGCTGGAACATCGAGATCAGATATTCGATCTTCATAAGGAACAGATCGCCCAGGCGCAAAAAGACAAATCAATGAAACTTCTCCCCCTCATTGAAGAGAACGTAAAACCCTATAAACTGATGAAGAATGTGAAGCAGTTCCCATGCTTTATTGACAGCCGGGGGAAAATTTTCCGGAAAGTGATCGTGGCAAAAGACGGTGATCTGGCCGGGCAGGCAGTTTCAACAGGTTTAATCAAAGGGAAGGCAAAGGTACTGGCCAGCCCCTACGAGAAGCCCCTCGAACCGGGTGAAATCCTGGTAACCGTGGCCACAGAGCCCGCCTGGACCCCGGTCTTTGTAAACGCTGCCGGTGTTGTCCTTGAAGTTGGCGGGGGATTGCAGCACGGCGCCATTATCGCCCGTGGATACGGTATTCCCTGTGTCAGTGGACTCCCGGGTGTTACGGACATAATAAAAGATGGAGATATGCTGGAAGTCGACGGCACCAACGGAATTGTAAAGATTCTTAAGGAGATTTGAATCGAAATAGTTAAACAAAAAAGGTCTGCTTTTCATAAGGCCGAACCCGGCTCTATCGCCGGTGATATTTGTTGCATATATTGAATTTTTGGCTGACACGGGGTGAATTTATTACCTGGAAGTATACTATCTTGGCAGATCACAGATTCAATCAATGGATGGTTTTTTTCAACTGCCCCCCTGCCGTGGATACTGTTCTCTTAAGGCCATATCGCCATTTTTATGAACCGACCACATATCGGACGCTCTGACCGCGGATTTCCTGAAGATTGCTCAGTCCGTGCGTTTCGATAAACGCCTCGAGGTCCGAAACGATATCCGGAAGCACCTGCATCCCCTTTCGTATCAGAACGGTAATAAGTTCTACGGCAGACGCCCCGGCCCTAAGATAATCGATGACATCCTGGCCCCTGCACACCCCGCCGTTTCCGATAATCGGAATGGAGACCTTTTGAGCCATTTCAGCCACCACCTGGAGCCCCGCCGGTTTCGTGTGGGGCCCGGTGAAAACACCCTCTCCCCGCGGATGCGAGAGGAGGGGGCGGCCGGTTTCCGGATCCAGGGGAAGTGCCATGGCGCTTCCCCGGCGAACGATCAGCGCGTCTGCGCCGGCTTTCTGGCAGGCAATAGCCGTCTCAACGGAGTGGTTGACCTTAACCCACAGCGGAATATCGACCGCCTGGCGGATGGATTCGATCAAAAACGCCGCCGCATCCGGATCCTCGATCCACCGGCGTGCCGGTTCGGCCCGGTTCGGATCTACGTTTGAACAACCATGAAGCGCAAGCTCTAAAGCATCGGCGCCGGAAGATGCAAACAGGGTCGCCATTTCTATAAAATTTTCCCGGCGGTTTGCGGAGACGCTGGGAACAACTATCGCTTCAGGGTGTGTCTCTCTAAACCGTTCCAGTTCATTGGCCATGGCTCGTGCACCGAGGTTGGGGAGCCCCTCGCAGTTGACCAGACCATCCTTTCCATAGGGCAGCACCCGTATGGCCGGATTTCCGGCCCGGGGTTTTGACGTAATGCTCTTGGTCACCACGGCACCGAATCCGGAAACAGCGGCACGGGACAACCCATCTGCACACCGGCCGATGGGACCCGAAGCCAGCACCAGGGGGGTCGGCAGGGTCAATCGGCCAACCTGAACCTGAAGACCCGGAATCGGTTTTATGGATGCCGTCGGTATTAACCGGCGGATGCGATGAATCGGTGCGACATCGATGGTCTCCAGGCCGGCCGGGCAGCTCCCTTTACAGCAATGGCAGGCGATACAGGTCTCAGGCGCAAGGGCGGCGATGCGGTGGTTTTGGATACCGAACAGATTCATGGGACAGGTTTTTAAACAGTTGCTGCAGTCGATTCCGTGTGCGCGAAGGCATCGGTCCTGGTCTATGATAACCTGGCTGTTGTCAGTTGTGTGTCTGGCTTTTCTCATGGAGATACCTTTAATCCGCCCAGAGGTGGACAAGGGTAAATCTTCCTGGGTTGGACAGGTTCGCCGCCCCTTGAGGCGTTAAGATAACTTCCGATGGATACCCCGCAGCCTGTTGAAGCGAATTGGGCTTCGCAATAAGCTTCGACCCAACAAGGCGGAAATCCCGTCGCCGGGGCCGCGGGGTCGTTCAATTGAGATTAAATATTTTCGAAAAAGGTGTCAACCCATAAGCGTTTCCGTGGATGATCCAGGCAGAGAGTAACGGGCAGCTTACCGCGGCACTCGAAATTATTTTTAGACCCATTTTTAAGAAAACGAAAAAAAACGAAAAAATAGTTGACACGGAAACTATTCTTCATTATATTAGTTGCCATGGAAACTAAATATATCGAATTGGAGGAAATTGAAAAATGAACAAAGAACAAATACCAGGCATAATTATTGGCAAATTAATGAATGTAGGCGGAATGCTGCAACGCCACGGAAATAAAATGTTGCTGCCGTTTAATCTCAATCACCAGCAATTTTCAATCTTTTTTGAAATTGCAAAGGTTGGAAAAGTTAAACAGAAAGAAATGGTTAATAGACTTCTGCTTGAGAAAGCACATGTATCGAAAGTTGTAAAAAAGTTACAGCAAATGGATTTAATAACGATTACAAAAAATAATGAAGATAAACGTTCCTATTGGTTATCCGTAACTAAAAAGGGTGAAAAAACATTAAAACAATGCAGTGAAATGTTTAATAAATGGAATGAGAAATGGATTCGCGAAGTAGATGAAACTGAAATTTCATCGATACTGGATCATTTGACAACCCTTCAAAACATTTTTAAGGAAAAAATTAGGTAAAATAATTTTCATTTAAACTAAAGGAAGTCTAAAGATTCAATAGGGAGATAATTAATGGAAATACAATCATTAAAATTGGCTTATTATTCACCTACCGGAACAACAAAAGCGGTTGTTCAGGGAATTTCACGCGGCATTAACCCATGCCCGGTGGAAATAATCGATATTACCAGACCTGATGCGAGAAAGAAGCCGTTGCAGACATCAGAAAACGAATTACTTGTCATTGCAGTGCCGGTTTATATGGGAAGAGTTCCGGCATTATTAATGGAATGGCTCCAGGCGATAAAAGCGCAGAAAACGCCTGTTGTATGTGTTGTTGTCTATGGTAATCGGGTCTATGATGATGCCCTTCTTGAACTGAAAAATACCATGACAAAATGTGGCTGTAAACCGATCGCCTGTGCAGCATATATCGGTGAACACTCTTTTTCTAGTTCCGAAACGCCAACAGCCGAAGGTCGTCCTGATGCAAGCGACTTAAATCACGCAGAATTATTTGGGCGTAAAGTTTATGAAGAACTACTATCTGTTTCATCAGTCGATCACATTACTGATATAAATATACCCGGCAACTACCCCTATGGAGGAATTACAGAGTTATGGAATGTTGATTTTATCGCAATTAGTGATGCGTGTACGCAATGCGGAATTTGCGCAGAAGGGTGTCCTGTTGGTGCTATCGATTCAGAAAACAGTGCTTTGATCGACACGGAAAAATGCATCACGTGCTGTGCCTGCATCAAGAACTGTCCACAAAACGCCAGAATGATGAAAACCGGACCCGTCAAAGACGCTGCAATGCGACTAAATAAGCTGTATAAAGAGCGAAAGGAGCCGGTATTCTTTCTTGACGGGTTTATGTAAATTATGTGAAAGAGAGGCTTGAGTCTACTGATCGACTTCGATGGCACTATAGTGAGGAGACAAAAATGAAGCGTCCGGTTCGATTCCATGATTTGGAGAAACTTTCCGCAGAAGAAAAAGCGTTGCTGCTTAAAAGGACAGAGAGTGATCTGGGAAAATACATTGAAAAGGTCGGTCCCATTATAGAGGCGGTTAAGGAGCAGGGCGATAAAGCACTGGCTCGGTTTGCCCGGGAGTTTGACAGGGCCGATCTGGACTCTGAATCTATCGGAGTGGCGCCTGCTGATTTCGAGAAGGCCTTTGCGTCGGTGGATGCCGATCTCATCGACTCCATCGGCTTTGCAGCAGAGAGCATCCGTATTTTCCACGAGAAGCAGATGCCCGAGTCCATGCGGATGACCGAAGTCCGACCCGGGGTCTTCTGCGGTGAAAAATCGACCCCCATTCCGTCGGTGGCCTGCTATGTGCCCCGGGGAAAAGGCGCCTTCCCCAGTGTGGTGGTGATGACGGCTATCCCTGCGGTGGTTGCAGGGGTTGAAAAGATCTGTATCCTGACGCCCCCGGGCCCGGATGGCAGAGTTGATGATGCCACCCTGGTTGCGGCCCGGCTGGCCGGTGTAGAAGCGGTTTATAAGTGCGGCGGTGCCCAGGCTGTGGCGGCAGCTGCTTACGGCACCGAAACAGTACCCAAATTGGATAAAATCGTGGGGCCCGGCAGCCCTTGGTTTATGGCCGCCAAACAGATGCTGGCGGATAAAATCGATACCGGAACTCCCGCCGGCCCGAGCGAATCGATTGTTTTTGCGGACCTCTCTGCAAACGGCCGTTTGGCAGCCCTTGATCTTATCATCGAATCCGAGCACGGTCCAGATTCATCGGCCTTTCTGGTTACATGCAGTCCAGAGGTGGCTGAAGCGGCTATGGCGTCCATACCCGGTTACTGGGAGTCTCTTGGGGAAAAAAGAAGGGGGTTTTCAGAGACCGTGCTGTGCGGACCTTTCGGCGGGGTGGTGCTGGCACCGGATGAGGATGCCTGCATCCGGTTTATAAACGACTACGCCCCCGAGCACCTGATGATTCACAGCAAAGAGCCGTTTAAATACCTCGGCGCCATAAAACATGCCGGTGAAATCCTTCTGGGTCAGGATACGCCGCTGTCCCTGGGCAATTACGTTCTGGGTCCCAATGCGGTCCTTCCCACATCCGGTGCGGCCAGAACCCATTCACCCCTTGGGGTTTATGATTTTCTTAAAGCCACGGGCATCGGCTATGTGACATCCGGGGCCTATGATCTTCTGGCGAAACACGCCCGCAACCTGGCCGTATATGAAGGGTTTGACGGTCATGCCCTGGCGGTGTCGGAACTGCGGAAAAAGATCAGTGCGGATTCCGCTTGACGGTTCGCACAGCGACAGCAAATTATTCATTTCCCGACAATATGGATCCCGAAAGTTGAGTTGCAACTAAGATCCTGCCTGAATTGAACGATCTTAATGCACACAGATAGACGGTATCCCGGATTCCCTCCGTGAACCCATCCCGGTCCGCTACTTGAGTGCATCAAAGCAGGTCCGGCTCAGCCGGGCGATATGATACCCGGCAATGGTAAAGCCCGGCATTGCGTCTGGCATCTCGAGCGGCACATGCTCCGTGTATACGGCCAGAACAAACAGGGGGCGGTCCTGATAAAAGATGATCCCGGCGTCGTTGTTGTTCCGCCACTCCTGGCCGGTGCCGGTCTTATGGGCCACCACGGTCCCCATGGGCAGCAGGGCCGGAAGACGCCAGCTCAGTTTCTGCCAGCTCAGGATGTCGATGGCCAGACGGCAAAGCTCCGGCGTGCATCCCAACCTTTCGGCTGCGTCCGGTTCGGTGGTCCCCTGCTGGATGAGATGGAGCAGCAGACCCTGGTCCGCCGGAGTGGTGGTGGTTACGGCATCCATGGAATGGCCGCGGCCGATGCGGGGCGGAATCCCGAACCGGTGTACGGTGCCCGTCATTCCGATGGATCGGCAGTAGTCGTTGATGGCATCGAGGCCGAGCATATCCACCACCGTTCCGGTTGCGGTGTTGTCGCTGACGATGATCATCATCACCAGCATATCCTGAAACTGCACGGTAAAACCCGGCTGCAGGTGCTGAAACGTTCCGGACTTGTTGTCCTGGTATTTTTTCAGGACTTCCACCGGCTTTTTCAGATCGAACTTTCCGTCATGAACCGCTTTTAAGGCGGCCATGAGAATAGAAATTTTCCGGGTGCTGGCCGAAGGAAAGACCGTGTCGCCGGCCCGGGCCGCCGATTTGCCGTTTGAAAAGCTTTTAAGATACCAGCCGGTTTGAAACGGCTGGGCATCACACTGGCCGTTGAGTTCTTTTATCAGAGATTCCATTTACGATTCCTTATCAAAAAAGATTTTTACATTCGAACCACCCGGATCGGGTTCCTCGCAACGGTCCGGGCAAACTGATACTTTGGATACCCCAGGATCAATACGCTGTAGACTTCATTGCCCGGCGGAAGATCCATGGCCGCCATGAGGGCGGGGGATCTTCCTGCGGCAATTTCAAACAGTCCGATATAGCAGGTCTCGAGCCCCATGGTCATGGCGGTCAGCGTCACCGTATGGGCGGCGATCACACAATCGTCCTTGGGGGTGCTGGCCTGGGGGGTGGAGTGGAATATCATCACGGTCGGAGCTGCCCGTAAAATGGGATCGCGTCCGGCATCCCAGGCAGAGACGATCCGGCTTCCCATGGGAATCAGGGACTGTGCCCGGGAAAGGGCCGGCGGCATGGCCGCACCGGTGGCCTCCCACTCGGAGATCTCTCTTTCAACCTTGAGCAGGTTCTGGCGGAAATCGTCCACGGCAAGCTCCGAGAGGCGGTGGATTTTTTCACTATCGGTGACAACAAGAATCTCCACAGGCTGGGCGTTGCTGCCGGTGGGTGCGTACCGGCAGGTATCCGTCAGTCTGTTCAGTTTCTCCCACGGCACGGCCTGATCCTGAAAATGTCGATGGCTCCGGCGTTTCCGGAGAAAACGGATGAATCGTTCCGTGTCGATATCGTCGGCATTGTCCAGGTCGATAAATGCATCCATGTCCAACTGCCGGTGAAAGATCGCAGCCGTCGGGCATATGGCTGCGCAGTGGCCGCAGCGGCTGCAGTTGGTCTCGTCGGCCCGGGCTTCCACACCGTCGTCGGTGGCGGTGAAACAGCCCCGGCCGCAGATGGTGACACAGGTTTCACATTCGGTACACAGATCTTTATCGATGGTTATCCAGGACACTTTTTTGCTCCTTTGTTTACCCTAACGCGTCAACTGCCGATACTTAATCCGCTTGGGTATGTCTGCTTCCGCACCCAGCCGTTTCCTGCGATCCGCTTCGTAATCGGTCCAGTTGCCGTTTAAGAAAACCGTCTGACTGTCGCCTTCAAAGGCCAGGATGTGAGTGGCGATGCGGTCCAGAAACCACCGGTCGTGGCTGATGATCACCGCGCAGCCGCCGAAGTTTTCCAGTGCCTCTTCAAGGGCGCGCAGGGTGTTGACGTCAAGGTCGTTTGTGGGCTCATCCAACAGGATGACGTTTGCGCCCTCCCTGAGCATTTTGGCAAGGTAAACCCGGTTGCGCTGGCCGCCGGAGAGGGTGCTCACCTTTTTCTGCTGCTCGGCGCCGGTGAGGTTGAACCGGGCCACATAGGCCCGGGAGTTGACTTCCCGTCGGCCCAGTTCGATCAGTTCGTTTCCGCCGGTAATCTCTTCCCAGATGCTTTTTTCAGGGTCCAGTTCACGGCTCTGATCTAAATACGCCAACCGGACCGTCTCGCCGATCTTGAAAGCGCCGCTGTCTGCCGCCTCCTTTCCGGTGATCATGTTGAACAGGGTGGTCTTGCCGGCGCCGTTGGGTCCGATTACCCCCACGATGCCGCCGGGGGGAAGATGAAAACTCATGTTCTCTACCAGGAGCCGTTCGCCGAATCCTTTGGAGACGTTTTCCGCCTCGATGACCAGATCGCCCAGGCGCGGGCCGGGAGGAATAAAGAGCTCAAGCTCCTTTTCACGCTGCTGGGCCTCCTGGGAGAGCAGTTTTTCATAGGCACTGACACGGGCCTGGCTCTTTGCATGACGACCCTTTGGAGACATCCGGATCCACTCCAGTTCGTGTGAAAGCGTTTTTTGCCGGGCGCTTTCGGCCTTATCCTCTTTGCGGAGCCGTTCCTGCTTCTGCTCCAGCCAGGAGGAGTAATTGCCCTTCCAGGGGATGCCCCGGCCATGGTCGAGTTCGAGAATCCATCCGGCCACGTTGTCCAGGAAATAGCGGTCATGGGTTACCGCGATAACAGTGCCGGAATACTGCTGCAGGTGGTGCTCCAGCCAGGCCACGCTTTCTGCGTCGAGATGGTTGGTGGGCTCGTCCAGGAGCAGAATATCGGGCTTCTGCAGCAGCAGACGGCACAGGGCCACCCGGCGTTTTTCACCACCTGAAAGCGTTTTGACCGGTGTCTCTCCGGGCTGGCAACGCAGGGCGTCCATGGCCATCTCAAGGCGCGAATCGAGATCCCAGGCATCCAGGTTGTCCAGCATTTCCTGAACTTCACCCTGGCGCTGGATGAGCTTGTCCATGGCCGCATCATCCATGGGTTCGGCAAACCGGTTGTTTATTTCTTCAAATTCCTTGATGAGATCGACGGTTTCCTGGACCCCTTCCTCAACGACTTCGCGAACCGTTCTGTCCACATCCACCAGGGGTTCCTGCTCTAAATACCCCACGGTGTACCCATCGGAAAGAATGGTTTCCCCGTTAAACTGGGTGTCCACACCCGCCAGAATACGAAGCAGGGATGATTTGCCCGCACCGTTTAAACCGAGCACGCCGATCTTGGCCCCGTAGAAATAGGAAAGGGAGATATCCTTTAATACCGCCTTCTTGTCATAAAACTTGCTGACCCTGACCATCGAGTAGATGACTTTGTTGGGTTCATTGCCCATGTCTGAATAACTCCTCATTCATATCTGAATAAAATGTAGATTTTCGATTCAATATTCAATTTGCCGTTTTCAATTCCGGCTTGCCCGGTTACGGCCGGAATTTTTTGATTTGCATCTCTTTTAGTATCTTATAATGTTTATCATTACCCGTTAGAATCGGCAGCCCATAGGAAATTGCCGTAGCACCGATCAGGGCATCCGCCAACTGAACTGAATGGCCCAAATAATGTTGTTCAACAAAGAACATCGCTTTTACGGAGATCTCTTCTGAGATATAAAGAATTTTCGAGTTCCAGCCATGGAGCGCCCGGCGTAGATTATTAAGCTCATTCTTGTTTCTCATGCATTGGACCAACTCAATATATGTGACAACGGAAATGAAGAAATTATTTAATTTCTCGATAACTCTATATGCCTTTTCGTTTCCTCTCATATACCAGATCAGGACGTCTGTATCGATAACCATTCAGTACCTTCCCTTTCTCAATCCCCTGACGTATCCATCAACGTCCTGGACCCGGTCGTTGTCTTTCCAGATTCCAAACAGTTCGTTTTTTGTGACTTCTTCTTTTTCTTCTTTGTAGGGGATGAGTTTGGCGCAGGGCTTGCCGCGAAAAGTTATGATAACGTCCTCGCCTCTATTGACCGTATCAAGCAGTTCCTTTGAGCGGAATCTCAGATCCTTTGCAGTGGCTTTCATGATCCCTCCGGCGGCCGTTTATAGTTTATATCTTGAAGTATAAACTATAGACGGATGCGTGTCAATATCGGAAAGGGGATTCGGGTTGAGGCTCCTCATGTCGACCGGAGGCGAAAACGCCCTCCTCTCGTCAACCCGCGTGATTTACAATGGCAATACCCAGAGCCACCAGAATCATGCTGGCGATCAGACCCGGGGATATCCCTTCACCCAACAGGATATTACTGAAGATAACCCCGATAATCGGTGTGGCGAAGTGAAAAACCCCCACATGGCTGGCCACATAGCGCTGGTAGAGTTTCGTGGTGATAATAAAACCGATTCCGGCAATGACCACCCCCTGATAGAGTACCCCCATTGCGACCTGGGCATTGAATCGGTAGGTGAAGTTGCTCTCAAAGATCAGGCTGAACAAGAAAAATAACGGGATACTTAGGGCCGCCTGCCAGAGAAGCAGTCTTCCGGGATGAATTCCCTGGGTCAACCGTTTGATATAGACCAGTCGCAGCCCCAAAAGAATGGCACTGGTCAATACCAGGAGGTCGCCGAAAAGATACTGAAAATCTTTTAAGACCAGGCTCTCTGCGAAAATAAGAATCACTCCCATAAACGAGAGCGCCATTCCGAAGATTTTGAGCGGTTTCATCCGGTCGCCGGAAAGGAGGATATGCGCAAATATCCCGATAAAAAAGGGGTGGGTACAAATCAAAACCGTGGACCGCCCGGCCAGGGTACGATAAACCCCGGCATTGAGCAGGCCGATCTGGGCGGTAAAAAGAATTGCCAGTAGAAAGAGGCCCCCCTTTTCTCCGGCTTTCATCTTCAAGGGGACCCGCTCCATATACACCCAGGCCAGCACAATGAGCGAGCCTACCAGAAACCGGACTCCGGCCAGGGCAAGGGGGGGGATTCCGGTTAAGGAGAACTTGATGGCGATATTGTTGCCGCCCCAGAGCATGGCCATCAATGATGCCATGCAGGCGACCCGGAGGGTCAGGCGTTCGTTGCTAATATTCACAGGCGGAGGTCACCTCGTTAAAAATAGAACATTATTTGATAAAAAAACCTATGGATCATATGGAGAACCGCGACTGTTGTCAAGCAGCGATTCCCGGTGAAAAAGAGAGACGTATTGATGCCGCCGGAGAACCGGATCTCAGCCCAAATTCAGGAGCGACTCCAGCGGACCGGTGGGTAGCAGGGTTGAGGCGGATAGAAAGACAGCCGATAGAACGATATTAAGCATCCGTCCTATCCGGAAATGAGAGGACAGATGCGGTTCCGAATGTTGAATATACGCGCCAGCGCTGCACGAAAAACTCCTTGACAAGAATTGTGATACCGGTATAACCCGCAGGAGAATGCCCTTATTCCAGGATTTCAAAAAATTCTCTCCGGGTTCTTTCTGGTGACCGGGCGGCGGCGAATCGCCTCTGCCAAGGCCTATCAATACGAAGTCAATTGCGAATAATCGGAACCGGGCGTGCCGGATGGTTCGGCGCTCGGGAGTGGATGTTTTTGGTATGAAATCTTTAATGTTTCATTTTGTGAGGAGGTTTTTATGAAGAGATTTAAATTGGCGATTGTTTCAATATGCTTGGTGACCGTTTTAGGATTCGGTTCCACTGCTTTTTCCGAAACCATCACATGGCGGATGCCCACCTCGTGGCCAAAAGGTACGATCCTGCAATGGGCGCCTGAGCTTTTCGCTAAAATCGTCGGAGAGATGAGCGGCGGAAGACTGGTCATCAAGGTCTTTCCGGCCGGCGCCATCATGGGGCCCCTTGAGGTGTTCGACGCCGTAAATTCCGGCGCCATTCAGGCCACCCATTCGGGGGCGGCTTATTTTATCGGCAAGGATCCTGCGGCCGCTCTTTTTACAGCGGTTCCCGGAGGGCTCGACGCAATCCCCAATGTTGCCTGGTACTTTGAGGGTGGCGGGCTCAAGCTTCTGGACGAGCTTTATGCAAAATACAATTTCGGATTTGTCAGCCCGTGCGGCATCATCCCTTCGGATATGTTCGCATGGTCCCACAAGCCGATTACAAAGCTTGAAGATTTCAAAGGTTTAAAATTCAGGGCCCTCGGGTATTGGGGTGAAATTCTTTCCGAGATGGGGACCTCGGTGGTCATGCTTCCGGGTTCTGAAGTCTATCCGGCGCTTCAACGAAAGGTGCTGGATGCCGCGGAAATGGCCCTGCCGAATATCGACCGAGATTTGGGCCTGAATGAAATCTGCGAATATCTGACGGTTCCGGGACCCCATCAGCCCAGCTCCATTCTCCATGTCTATGTCAGTAAAAAAGCCTGGGACAAACTGCCCGCGGATTTAAAAGCCATCGTCAAGTATGCTTCCCAGGCAACCACCATGAGAGTGCTGGTCCGGTCGGTATGGCTGGATGCGCCGGCCCTTGGAGAGTTTAAAAAATACGGGACCAAGATTCACTATCTCGATCCGAAAGTCCAGAAACAGATTGCAGAGATCGCAAATAAATTTCTGGACAAAAAGGCAGCAAAAGATCCCTTTTTTGCCAAAGTGCTGGAATCCCAGAGAAGCTGGCAAAAATCCTACAAGACCTATTACGACCTGATGGAAAACAAGTTTGACTGAATGAACTACCCCGTATTAAGCTACGGGGTATCCATCGGAAATTATTTTAATGCCCCAAGGGGCGGGGAATTTAACCCTTGTCCGCCTCTGGCGGATTAATCTGATGCATTGAATCAAAGGGCCACCCCGTTTGCTCAGGCTGTAGGCTAAAGGCTGTTAGTAAAAGACTGAACGCGACACACATGGGAATCCTATTACTGTATTCGTGTAACTGCGTTATTCCTGGATAAGTTTTCCACTTTCCGTCTTCAGTCTAAATGCCTACAGCCTATCTACCTGAGTCGTTATCTTTCTCCGACCTGACGGGTGGCCCTTTTTTACAGGTTCGAGCCATGAATAGATTTTTGCGGATCACCGACGGCATCATCGAATGGACGGGGAAGATAATCTCCTGGCTGGTTGCCGTCATGACCGGCGTGCTGGGCTATGAAGTGCTCATGCGCTATTATTTCAACGCCCCCACCGCGTGGGCCTACGACGTCTCCTCGATGCTCGGGGGCACCTTCTGGATACTGGGTGCGGGCTACACCCTGATGAAACACAAGCATGTGAGAATAGACATCATCTACAGCAGATTCTCCCGGCGGACACAGGCCCTTATCGATGTTATTTTTACCTCTGTTTTCTTCTTTCCGGTCTGGATCGGCATCCTTTACCGAATGATTCCCTATGTCACTTTGTCATGGCAGACAAAGGAGAGAAGCCTTGAGAGTTTCTGGCGGCCGCCGATCTATCCGTTAAAAACCGTGATGCTCATCGGCATTTTTCTGTTGCTGCTGGCCGGCACGGCCGAGTTTGTCCGAACGATTCTCATCTTAAAGGAACGGTCCCGATGAGTCCCGAGATAATTACCATCCTCATGTTTGCCGCCCTCTTTATCGGTATCCTGCTCGGGTACCCCACCGCGTTTACACTGGCCGGCATCTCGTTTATTTTCGGTCTTTTCTTTATCGGCCCGGAGGTCATCGACATCTTTATCGCCCGGATATTCGGGCTGATGAAAAATTACGTTTTTTTGTCCGCCCCGCTGTTTCTTTTCATGGGCGTTTTTATGGAAAAAGCGGGTGTGGCGGAGAGCCTCTACAGTGCGCTGTACCAGTTGCTGGGCGGTTTAAGGGGCGGGCTTGCCATTGCCACCATTGCAATATGTACGATCTTTGCAGCCGCTACCGGTATTGTCGGGGCCTCGGAAGTTACCATCGGTCTTCTGGCTCTGCCGGCCATGATCAAGCGAAACTACAGCAAATCGCTTGCCTGCGGGTCCATCTGCGCCGGGGGGGCTCTGGGGATTCTGATACCCCCCAGTGTCATGATCGTCCTCTACGGTCCCACCGCAGGTCTTTCTGTGGGAAAGCTGTTTGCAGGCGCCATCCTGCCCGGAATACTTCTTTCCATGCTCTATATCGCCTACATTGCCATTCGCTGTTTCTTCAGACCCGGAGACGGTCCGGCAATGCCCCGTGAAGAAAGAACCATGCCCGGGGGGCAGAAACTAAGATTGCTGCTGACGTCTATCGCCCCGCCGATCTTTTTGATTTTTGCCGTGCTGGGAACGATTTTCTTCGGGATTGCATCCGTAACCGAGGCGGCCGCCATGGGTGTTTTTGCCAGCATCCTTCTTGCAGGGGCCAACCGGAAATTAAATCTTGCCATTTTTATCGAGGCTGTCAGAAGAACCCTTGAGATTACCAGTATGATCCTGATGATCTGTGTGGGGGCGGGATTTTTCAGTGCCATCTTTGTCTATCTGGGCGGAGGGGATGTGGTCACCGATTTTGTATTGAATCTTCCCCTGGGAAAATGGGGCACCCTCATGACCATGATCGGTCTGCTCATCGTTTTGGGGATGTACATCGACTGGCTCGGCATCATCCTTATCATTGTCCCGCTTTTTACCCCCATTGCAAAATCCCTGGGCCTGGACCCCATCTGGTTTGCCATGCTGGTCATTATGACGCTGCAGACATCCTATCTGACCCCGCCCTTTGCCACGGCCATTTTTTATTTAAAGGGGATTGCCCCCCCGGAAGTCAAAACAACGGACATTTACCGGGGCGTTCTTCCCTTTGTGGGCATCCAGGTTGTGGGAATCCTGTTGTGCGTTTTGTTTCCGAAGATAATTACGATTTTACCGATGCTTATGATCAAGTAACCCGGGGCACGCAAAAAATCGGAATGTCCCGTTCGGATTTTATAAGAGAGGAGTTTCAAGATGTCTTTAACATCAGCAAAAATTCATTATCAAGGCTGGTCGTCCTTTACCGTCGAAACGGAAAACGGCAAACTGGCATTCGACCCCATGTACCGGAAGATTTTCGGTGCCCAGTGGGCGGGCCCGGAGGATTTCAGGGACGCAAGCGTCATCTGCCTCACCCATGGCCATTATGACCATTATGTGGATGCGCCGAGGATATTGAAAGAGACCGATGCGGTGGTGGTGGCCTCTTCCGGAATATGTAATCATCTTTCTTCAAAATACGGCATCAAAAAAGAGAAGTTGATACCGGTAGAGCCCTTCCAGGAAATTACGATATCCGATTTTGTAATTACCCCCTTTGAATGGGGACACCGGGAGGTGAGCATCCCAAAGTTTATAAAGGAAGGCCTTCTAAGAGCTGAATTTTTACCGACCCTGCAGTTTGCTTGGCTTAATTTATTCAAAGTCCCGTTTAATGTGCCCTATTACGGGTTTCACGTTAAATTACCGGATCAGACCGGAGTTATGAACTACTGCGAGGGCTTTAGCGATCATATGAAGATCGATACCGTAAAGGCGCTGGCGGACCGATTCAAGACGGACATCCTTCTTGCCGGCATGCAGCTTAACTTCGAGGACCACGTCTCCCGGGGGGCTGCAGCGCTCTCTCCGAAATCCGTGGTGCTTTTCCACCCCCACCAGGTGTTGTTTGAAAGGCTCGGGTTGAAATCGTCGCCCCCTGAAAAATTTGTCGAAAAATTAAATGAGGCCCTGCCAGATGCAAAGGTCTGTACGGCAGCACCGAAGTCATCTTTTGAGGTGTCGGCACTTATATGAATCCGGTATTTCTGGTCACCTGAAATCAATGCCTGTTTTCAAGGCCGCATTCGATACCCTCAAACGGTGCAGGTTGATGAGATACTTGAGGGGTCGAGGATTCAGACCTTAACCGCTTTGTACCAGTTTTCCGGGTATTCGTCATCTTCGTAGACCCGTTCTTTCGGGGGCAGGTTTTCGATTCCAAGAATCTCTGTAATAAAGCATTCCAGAACCCCCTTTACGATGGACCCCTTTTCGAGGTGGCCCCCGAAGGTGGGGCTGTCCCAGGCTCCACCCGACACAAAATGAATGGCCGGAAAGGGTTCGGGTCTGCCGTTCGGACCCGGCCGAGGATGGATGATTCCCCCCATGGCGCAGATCATGCTCAGATTCTCAACAGTGGCCACCGCCTCACGGTGCCAGTTGGCCGGGTCTTTTGGATCCGGCGCCCACATCAGGTATTTGGCAGGCTGCAGGGCACCCATAAAGCAGGCGTGTATCTTTGCGAACTCGATCCTTTTGTCCATGGCAAACTTTTGAATGGCGGAAAAAACATCGGCTCCGGTGGTGAGCCGAATAATAAATTCCCGGCCCCGCTGAGCCTCCACGCAATGGTATTCATCCGGCGTCTGTGCATCCAGTTCCCATGCATCGGTCATGTGCAACCTCCTTCCTGTTTTGTTTCTAAAATCACAAATTCCAACCACCAAATCAATGCCGTTAACTTAAGCCTTCTGCCTCTATGTGTAGGCCTCTGGCGTCATTCCGGCGAAAGCCGGAATCCAGTTTTTCAGACCTTCTGGACCCCGGCTTTCGCCGGGGTGACGATGTGGTAGGCACATTTCCCTTAAGTTAATGGCATTAAGCACCAAATTACAAATAAATCACAAATTCAAAATTCCAAACCGGTTCAAAGCGATAGTTTTTTGTTTGGGATTTTGAATTTTTGGTCCGCCTGTGGCGGATTATTTATTTGTTTTTTGAAATTTGCAATTTGCAATTTGAAATTTCAATAAGGCAATGAACTTTCAACAAAGCAAATCCCATCTTGGCCCGGATCCTTTACTCCTTGTCACCTATAGGCGTTTGCCGTCTCCGGATCAAGAAAACGTTGTATCTCAAAATGGTAGCCGCCGGGTCCCTCGAAGAAAAAACACTCCACCGGCGCAATCTCCGGTCTCTTAATACCGGTCAGCAGCCTGACCCCCGCGTCTTTCAGATAATCGTACCATTCCTGAACATCGTCTACTACAAGGGAGACCAGGACCGCATTTTCCGCCCTGGCCTGCCAGTGGCCCGCGGCGCCGTCCACGATTCCGATAAAGGCGTTTCCGGCCATGCGGTAAATCCTGGCCGCGTCCTGCTCGGTGATCAATTCGAGCTTCAGGGTCTCTTCGAAAAAAGGGATCACCGAAACCAGGTCGTCAAAATAGAGAAAAGTTATCTGAGAGGATATGCTTTTATTTGAACTCATGAGTAAACTCCTTTAGTCTGGATGGCTATGAAAACAGCATCGGAAATGATACCGTCCATGAACCGTTTATGCAAACGACAAAGAGCCCTTGAAAACGTAAATTAAGGAACAGACAATGAAAATAAATAAAATCGAAACCTTCTGCAACCGGTTTGTCGGCTTCGTGCGGGTGAGCACCGATGACGGCTTTCAGGGTTGGGGACAGGTTTCCACCTATAACGCCGACATTACCTGCAAGGTCCTCCACCGTCAGGTGGCGCCCCATGCCCTCGGCTTTTATGCCGTGGATACCACAACCTGGATCGATCTTATTTTTGAAAAGGAGCACAAGTTTCCGGGCTCGTATCTTTGCCGGGCCCTGTGCGGTCTTGAGACCGCCCTCTGGGATCTCCGCGGAAAAATCGAGGAAAAAAGTGTTTGCGAACTTTTGGGGGGGCGTCCCCGGCCGTTTCCGGTATACGGTTCGAGCATGCGCCGGGACATCACCCCGGAAGAGGAAGCGGACCGGCTCATGCGCCTCCGGGATGAATTCGGATATAACGCCTTTAAATTCCGCATCGGGAAAGAATGCGGCCACGATGAAGATGAGTGGCCGGGGCGCACGGAATCAATTGTTCCCGGGCTGCGGAAAGCCCTCGGAGACGATATCCGGCTACTTGTGGATGCAAACAGCTGCTATTCACCGGAAAAGGCGATAAAAATCGGCCGCATGCTGGAAGAAAACAACATCTGCCATTTCGAAGAGCCGTGCCCCTACTGGGAACTGGATGCCACGGCAGCGGTCACCCGGGCACTCGATATCGATGTGACCGGCGGCGAGCAGGACTGGGACCTGACCATCTGGCGCCGCATGATCGATATGAGAGCCGTCGATGTGGTGCAGCCGGATGTCTGCTATATCGGAGGGGTCGGCAGGATGTTAAAGGTGGCGGAAATGGCCGAAGCTTCGGGTCTGCCGGTAACCCCCCACTCGGCAAATCTGTCGCTGGTGACAGTTTTTACCCTCCACATCATGGGTGCCCTTGCAAATGCCGGACCCTATGTGGAGTTTTCAATCGAGCCGAACGCGGGATACTACCCCTGGCAGGAAGGCCTCTACGATCCGGTGCCGACCGTACGGAACGGGAAGGTGCAAATCCCGGAAGATCCTGGCTGGGGGGTGACAATCAGGCAGGATTGGCTGGATCGGGCCGAGTATGAGGTGAGTGAAACGGGGGGCTGATGGAGCCCAGTTGTTTGATCGCCAGGGTAAATGCATTTGGAATATCGATATTTCGAATTATACACGAAATCATTTGGAAGAGTTTGGGGTGTCCCCCCTTCGCCTTCCAGGCTTCCGATTTCGCCAAGGCTTCGACGAGACAAGCCGGAGGGCAGGCAGGTTTCGGGTGTCAGGGGGGCGTTTTCTGAAACCTCGTCTGAAAAACATTTGCCGTCAAATCAGGCGTTGGGAACGCTGAGTTTGTATTGAACAGTGAATCACGCTAAAGACGTGATCCAAAGGCAATTGAACGTCCAGGTAGCGAAGACTCCGACATCGAACGCCCAGGTAGCGAAGACTCCGACATCGAACGTCGAATGCGGAAAGCGCTGCGCTTTATCTATTTTAATACAAGCGGACCGCAGCCTGTGACTCGCCTATGGGTCTTGAACCCAGGGCCGAACGACTCAGCCGGATCGAATTTTAAAGGGTAGATCTGCTCTTTTCAGTCTTTTATAAATTGACAGAATGCATTATTCGATGTTGGACGTTCGATGTTGAGCGTTCGATGTTTATTGAGTCCGTGTAAATCTTCAATCGCAGAAGGATTATTTCTGAACAAGAAACCCAAATGCGTTTGCCCTGGTTGGATCGGCCAGCTCCTGTTGACAAAAAATACCATTCGCTCTATAGGTGAACTATCCTGAACCAGAACCAAGAGCCTGCTCCCTGCAGTGCCTGCTGGGGTGGAGATCCCCCTTTGCCGGCGCCATCAGGGTTCTTCAATTATAAGCTGTATTTTGCGTATGTTTTAAAAGACGGCCTCTTATCCAACCATCGATATTTTGCTAAAGAGGAGAGCACATGAAGGTTACTTTCACCCTGGTCTTGTCGACCATTATCTTTCTGGGTGCACTCACGATCTGCCACGCGGAAGCCAAGCCGGTCGGTATCGTTAAATCACTTGAAAACAGCGCCTCTATTAAAAGAAAAGAGGACGTGTTAACGGCAAAAACCGGAATGGCCGTCTGGATGGGGGATGAGATCAGCACCGGTCCTATGGGAAGCATCGGGATTATCTTCATCGATGACACGGTCCTTTCCATGGGCCCCAAAAGCAGGTTTATCATTTCAGAACTTCTGTTTGATCCGGTGGAAGGCAAGCTATCCTTTGTCGGCAAAATCATACGGGGCACCATCGTGTTCTTATCCGGTCAAACGGCCCGGCTGGCACCGGATTCGGTCCGGCTTGAAACGCCGGCGGGTATGGTGGGTGTGCGCGGAACCCATGTGCTGGTGAAGGTGGAAGAATAGAAAAGGCGTGGTATCCGGCGTTTACGAGCTGGATGGAAACCATCTTAGGAAGACAGGAGGATCGTATCAATGCGCTTCAGGCCGCTTTTATTAGTCATTCTCGTATTATCCCTGCAGGCCATGGGGTGTGCCAAAAAGAATCTTGTGGTACTCATACCGGACCCGGACGGTTCCGTAGGCCGAATAACCGTATCCAACAAGGCGGGCCGTGTCGAGATCGATACCCCCTATCAGGCAACCCGGCTTGCAGATAAAGATACCGTCCCCGGCACGCCCTTTGCCATGGAGAAAAAAGAGGTGACGTCCACCTTTTCCCATGCATTGAGGATTCAACCCACGCCTCCGGTTCATTTTATTCTTTATTTTGAAACGGGCTCCGAGAACCTTGTTCCAGAATCCCGTGAGCTCCTGCCGACCATATTGGACGCCGTCAAGGAGAGGAAATCAGTGAGTATCAGCGTTATCGGTCATGCTGATACAGCGGGAAACAGGGAGTACAACCTGGGGCTTTCCAGGAGACGGGCCCAGGCCATCACCCGTATCCTGCTCGAAAAGGGGATCGATCAGGACCGGATAGACACGACCTCCCACGGCGAAGAAAATCTTCTCATCAAGACCGAAGACAATGTGGTTGAACCGAAAAATCGGAGGGTCGAGGTCATTGTCAGATAACCGGAGGACTCGACTCCGTCAAGCCGATCTTCCCCTTGATGGTTATCGAGACGATCGTTGCCGGGTTCCGATTCAAAACAGCCAGACAACCGCATGAGCCCCATCCTTCACATCGATAAGGCCGGCAGAATCACCTTCCTGACGGGACTGCTCCTGGCCCTTTTTTTGGCTGTGGTATATCTATCGAATCCCTCCTCTATTCAAAATTTCAACAATAAATCAACCGACGCCATTCAGGCAAACGCCGATATCAGGGAGAGAACCGGGTCCATCGTCATCGTGGATATCGATGATGAGAGCCTTGATCAATACGGCCAGTGGCCCTGGCCAAGATACCGGTTGGCTGAATTGCTGGAGAGGGTCCAGCAGCTCGGGGCCGGCAGTATCGGTCTTAACATGGTTTTTGCAGAGCCGGATCGCTCTTCTCCCCGGATATGGCAGGATACGATCAGAGAGGAGCTGGGCCATACCATCGACATCGAAGGTGTGCCCCGGGATCGTCTGGACCATGATGCCGTCCTGGCCGAGACCCTTTCAAAAGGCCCCTTTGTCCTGGGGTATGAATTTCTCTTCGGAAATCGCCGCGGAGAATCCCTGGACCGGCGATTGCATCCCATGTCGATTGTCTGGGTGAAAAAGCCGGATCCGGTGGGAAGCCATGCCTCCCTCTTTGTGGCCGACGATGTAATATGCAACCTTGGTGGATTGTCAGAATCCGTTTCATACTCCGGATTCCTGAATGCCACACCCGATTCAGACGGAATGCTGAGACGGGTCCCCATGGTTATAAAATACGGTGACGGCTATTTCCCCAGCATTGCCCTGGCGACACTCATGCAGGCGGAGGGGAGTCGCCAGGTTCTGGTTGAAGCGGAGAAAAACGGTCAACAGTATCTGCTCATGAATGACCGGGCCATCCCCCTGGATGATCGGGGAAATCTCCTGGTCAATTTCTCTTTGTCACCAAAAGGCGGGACCCGAATATCGGCTGCGAATGTTCTCGGCGGCAGCGTGCCCCCGGAGGCTTTCAGAGACAAGATCGTTTTCGTTTCCGCCTCCGCATCCGGGCTGGGGCGGGACTACCAGACCCCCTGTTGCCACACCTTCCCCGAAGCTGAAGTCCATTCACAGGTCGTGGAGGCCGTCCTGACGGAAAACTTTATTTTCCGGAACCGGGAAGCAGTGCTGTGGGAGGTTGCGCTGGGAATGGGTCTGGCCGTTCTGTATTGCTTTAGTCTGGTAAGGTACGGTGTTATCGTAAACACGATACTGGGGAGCCTGCTTATCTTCGGCACCTGGCAGTCAGCCGTGATTATGTTCAGAAAAAACGGCGTTCTATTGTCGCCGCTTCTGCCGTCTCTGGTGATTTCGACCAATTTTATCGCCCTGACCATTTTCAAGTATTGGAAAAAACATCACGGCGCCAGAAAGGAGGTGGAAAACGCGCTTGTACTTGCTGAAACAAACGAGAACACGCTCAACTCCATTGTCAATACCATACCGGACATCGTTTACCGGCTGGACGACGCCGGGAGAATCACTTTTGTGAGCCGGGCCATATCCGTATACGGTCAGCGCCCCGATGACCTTTTAGGGCGGTCCATATTGGACCTGGTCCCACATGAAGAGCGGGGTCTTGCCCGGTACAGAATCAATGAGAGACGGATGGGAAAACGGGCAACCAGGGGTTTTGAACTTCAACTCCTGCTGGATCTGCCGCAATTAAACGATACGATGGAAATGCGGTATTTCAGCATTTCGGCGGAAGGCATTTACCGTACCGGAAAACCGGGCAAGGATTCATTCCTGGGTACACAGGGAATCGCCCGGGATATCACCGAAAAAAAACAGCTCGAAAACCGGCTGATCCAGGCCAAAAAGATGGAGATCGTAGCGGCTCTGGCAGGAGGGGTTGCACATGATCTGAACAATATTCTGACAAACATTGTCAGTTATCCCGATTTACTGCTCCTGGACATGCCCAAAGAAAACCCCCATGAAACTATTATCAAAAGTATAAGGAAATCAGGAGAAAAGGCGGCAGAGATTGTTCAGGACCTTCTCACCCTGGCCCGGAGAGGTGTTGCCGTAGAGAAAATCATCTGCTTGAACACTGTGGTCCAGGAGTATCTCCATTCACCGGAGTATGATCGGATTCGGCGTGACTTCCCCGATGTTGTCATCCGCACCGAGCCGTCTGAAGATCTTCTCAATATCAAAGGCTCACCGGTCCATATCTTCAAGGTGGTCATGAACCTGGTCAACAATGCAGCAGAAGCGATGCCTGCCGGCGGAGAAATTATCCTTCAGACAAAAACCGCTGTGCTGGATGCACCCATAGACGGCTACACGACGATTCCAGGAGGCGAGTATTGCCGGTTGAGCGTCATGGACAATGGGGTCGGTATTTCCAAAGAGGATGTGAAGCAGATCTTCGAACCCTATTTTACGAAAAAACAGATGGGAAAAAGCGGTTCGGGCCTGGGAATGACAGTGGTCTGGGTGACAATGCAGGATCACGGCGGATATGTGAATGTAAAAAGCCGGGAGGGGGCGGGCACCCGTTTTGACCTCTATTTTCCGGCCACACACGAGGTGACCGAAACCACACCGACAACACGCGTTGCCCTTGACGACTATACGGGCAGCGAGCGGATCCTGGTGGTGGATGACAGTCCCATGCAGCAGGAGATATCATCCAAAATGCTGGGAAAGCTCGGTTACACCGTTGCCCTTGTCTCAAGCGGAGGGGACGCCGTTCAATACCTCAAAGAGACGGGCGCGGATCTGATCATCCTGGACCTTGGCGGAGGCATGGACGGGCTGGATACTTATAATTGCCTGGCTGCCGAATATCCGAAACAGAAAATCATTATCGTCACCGGGTTCCCGGATCCTGAGCATTCAGAAGCACTGCAGAAGCTCGGAGCTGCCGCGGCCATAAAGAAACCCTTCTCCATGGAGCAGATCGGGCTGGCGGTTCGTAAGGAACTGGATCGGACATTTTGAACTTGTAATCAATTATGATTTAAGGTTCTTCTCCAATTTAGTTGGGGAAAAGGGTTCCCCGCAAAGGTCAACGGGATCTTCGACAAGGGGTCCCCGTAAAAATCAGCGGGATCTTCGACAAGGATTCGAGGGGGCAAGGGTATTCAGAAATCTCAAATTACAATATCCAACACGCGGCGCAAGCGACTGCGCTGCGCGTGGCCCAAACAGGTTTGGAATTTTGATTTGGGCAGTATCTTGTTCTGCCCTCTGCCCCATGCCCTCTGCTCTATGCCCCATGCTCTCTGCCCTCTGCCCTTCTCAAGACGGCTTTAACAACCTTTCCTAAGCTCAACCCCTGGACAACGATGGAAAAAACCACCACGCCATAGGCCATGGTCAGGATGGTGTCCCGCTGCGTGCCTGCCGGCAGAGACAGCGCCAGGGCTACGGAGATGCCGCCCCGCAGCCCGCCCCACGTGAGGATGGGGATCGCCCCGGGGGTAAACTTCCGGAATATTCCCAACAGGGAAATCGGAATGGAGACGGCAATAAATCGGGAGACGAGTACTGCGGGGATAATGAGCGATACCGCCCATAGCAGAGAAGAAGATATGCTGACAACCAGAACTTCCAGGCCGATGAGAACAAATAAAACGGCATTCAGGATTTCATCGGTCAGTTCCCAGAAGACATCCATACGGTGGCGCGTTTCAGCAGACATCCCCAGAAGGCGCCCCTGGTTGCCGATGAAAAGTCCGGCCACAACAATGGCGATGGGTCCGGACAGATGGAGGGCATGGGCCGCTGCATACCCCCCGGCAACCAGCGCCAGGGTCAACAGAACCTCAACCTGGTAGTTGTCCACGCTTTTTAGCAGCAGATACCCCAGATAACCGAGCATAAGGCCGAAGAAGATCCCGCCCAGGGCTTCCTGGACAAATAGGCGCCCGATATGTGACAGACTGACTGCGTGGGCGCCGGTGGCCGTTTCCAGTATAATCAGAAAAAGGACAATGCCCACCCCGTCGTTAAAGAGCGACTCTCCGGAAATCTTGGTCTCCAGGCTTTTTGGAACCCCGGCGGTTTTAAGAATCCCCAATACGGCAATGGGGTCGGTGGGTGAAATCAGCGATCCAAAGAGCAGGCAGTAGACATAGGACAGGTTGACGCCGAACATGTTCAGCACACCCCACGTCAGGGTGCCCACCAGAAAGGTCGACACAAAGGTGCCCATGGTAGCCAGGGCGCCGATACTCCATTTTTTCTCCACCAGGTCATTGATGTTTATATGGAGGGCACCGGCAAAGAGAAGAAAACTGAGCATCCCCTGGAGAAGGGTCTTGTCAAAGTCGATCTGCTGGAGAAAATTCCGGGCATGATCCTCTAAATGAAAACCGCCCCAGGACAGTACGTTCACCAGCAGGGACAATCCCAGGGCGATCACCATGACGCCGATACTGACCGGCAGGCCCACGTAGCGCAGATTGATATAGCTGAAGAGTGCCGTGATGGTAATCAGGATGGCAAATACATTGATGATGTCCATAAAAAATAACCACCGGATTTGAATTTTGCTTATATCTGCTCGATCCAGTATGGTCGCCTCTCTATCATGAAACCTTACTTAACATTTAGACGGCGATGTGTAAAATATAAGTTCGCGGAAGAGAATTTTATGGATTCCGGTTATCTATAAAGCGCAAGTATAGTCCTATCGGCTTTGAAGATAACCCGGTTTGAAGTGGACGGCCTACCCGGGGGCCTTTTTATGAAGCGGTATGTTCCGTCCGTTCGATGATGTCGTTTTGAACATCTTTTGTAAGCTGGGTAAAATACGCGCTGTATCCGGCCACCCGGATCACCAGGCTTTTATAATCGTCCGGCGCTGTCTGGGCGTCACGCAGGGTGTCGGATCGGATGATGTTAAACTGGGTATGCCACCCCCCGAGGTCCATAAAGGTCCTGATATACTGCGAAAAGGTTTGAAGCATGTCGTTTCCGTCCAGCAGACCGGGATGCATCCGCTGATTGAGGACCAATCCATGGGGCACCCGCTGGTTGTCCAGCTTCCCGATGGATTTGGCAACGGCGGTAAAACCGGTTTTGTCCCGTCCGTGCACCGGGGAGATGCCGCCGTCGTTTAACGGCTCCCCGCTTTTTCTCCCGTCCGGTGTGGCTGCGGTGCGCTGCCCGAAGGGGATGTTGGCCGTCAGATAATAGAGGCCGCCGATAAAGGGTCCGTTTCGCCGGTTCCGGTAGGTACGGAGGGTATCGCAGAATATTTTGAGGACCTCATTGCAGAGTTGGTCTGCCCGGTCATCGTCATTTCCGAATTTAGGAGCCCGGTTGATCAGCATCTGCCGGAGGTCTTCGTTTTTATCAAAGTCGTTTTTCAGGGCCCCAAGCAAACGGCCCATGGAGACCGCGTTTTCTTCAAAGACCAGCTTGTCCATGGCCGCCAGTGAATCGCCGACATTCACCGGACCCACCCCCAGCGGGGATGTGAAGTTGTACCGGGCGCCGCCCCGGTTGAATTCAACCCCCTCTTTAAGGCAGTCCCGGGTCAGTATGGAGTAGAGGGGTACCGGCGCAATTTCAGCGTGCAGACCATCGATGATATTATCATAGATGACCAGGTACTGGATAAAAAATGCCACCTGTTTTTCAAACGCTCCAAGGACCGCATCGATTCCCCCGAATTGCTCCGGATTCCCGGTCTCTGGCCCCATCTGCTTGCCGGTGAGCATGCATTTCCCGTTATTTATGGCAAGTTCCAGGCATTTGGCCAGGTTCAGATGGCCGGAATTTCCCCAGCTGTTTGTCTTTCCGATAATCACCGGTTCGCTGCACCCGAGAGACCCCCAGTCCCGTGCCTCTTCAAGGGGGACCCCCAGATCCAGAAGTGATTGGATGACCACCTCGTCGTTGAAAAATTTCGGTTTTGTCAGCCCCTCCCTGACATTGACGCAAGCTTTGACCAGAAAATCCTGGGGTATGGTTCGGTGAACCCGAATGGCCAGATCCGGCTGGACAAGACGGATATCCAGATCGGCTTCAAGGAACAGGTGGGACAGGTCGTTTGTGGCGTCTTTTCCGTCCCGGGTCACCCCGCTCAGGGTGATGGTCTGGCCGTGGGCCGGCCCCTGGAGAAAGGTGGTGGCCTCATTGGATGCCAGTTTATCTATTTCATTGATCTTTAAGTAAAAACAGGCGATGAGCTCCCGCACGTCTTCACGGGTCAACCGCCCCCGGGCCAGGTCCTTTTCATAATATGAAAACAGGGTCTGGTCGGGTCTTCCCAGGGAGATGGCCAGACCGTTGCCTTCGATCATCATGCCGACCTGGATAAAATAGATGCACTGCATCGCCTCCCAGAAATTTTCTGCCGGATGCGCCGGGACCCGGAGGCAGTTTTCAGATATCTGAAGCAGCTCCTTCCGCCTGGCATCATCTGTTTCCGCTTGCGCCAGCTCCCGCGCCCGTTCGGCATACCGTTCTGCAAACCGGATCAACGCCGTACAGACCGTGGCGCAGGCGGTATACAGATTGTAGCGGGGCCCGTAATCGAGGTCGTCGGGCCGAAGCCTTTTGACGGCACCCTCACAGTCTGCCCGGATACCGATTAACCCTTTTTTAAGAACGGTTTCGTGATCCGGTATCATATGCCCCGGGGCGGACATGGTGAAATTTTCGTTTCCAAATATGCCGAATGCCAACATCTCCTTTACTTCAGGCGGCAGGCATCCTTGGACTTTATCCCGGAGTGTCCGCCCTTTCCAATAGGGGAGCACCTCCTTTAAAACCGTTATCTGCGATTCGGATATTGCAAACCGGTCCCCCTTCCGGGTGGAAAAGGTTTCCATCTGCTCCAATATCCAGTCCACGGCGTATTCCGGGCAGAGGGGGCCGCCCCGGTGGTATGGGGTCTGGTTGCCGACAATCAATTCATCATCCCGGAGGGCGATGGTCATTTCGGAAAGTATCGCATCAAACGCCAGGGCTTTTTTGATAACGGGCGATTTTTCCTCATTGGCTTTGAATACCCGGGTGACAATCACCGCCCTTTCAATATCCACCACCCGCTGGCTATTGACAAAACTTTCCCTCAGCCGCCTTATTCTCTCATTCATCGCATGACCTCTTTTGTCTGGAGTGATCACCGTCTGGATAGATACTGCAAGAGAAGGGGGGCAATGTCAAGATTATCAGCCTTTATCCCGGTTCATCATGATATCTTAGATAATTTTTTCTGCGATTAAATCCGGATCGGGGGAAAGCACATGGGGTTTGGGGACGCTTTGAAGAAAAGCGTCCCCTTTTCAGGTTTACGGCGACTGATCTTTTAAACCGCGTCTTTAAGTGTTTTTCCGGCTTTAAATTTTATGACATTGCTTGCCTTGATCTGGATGGTTTCGCCGGTTTGAGGATTTCGTCCTTTTCTGGCTTTACGCCGGGATTTTGAAAACGTGCCAAAGCCGATCAACGTTACCTTGCCATCTTTTTTCTTAAGCGCCTGGGTTACTCCTGCAATGAATGAATTCAGCGCAATGCCTGCCGAAGCCTTTGAGATACCCGCATCCTTTGCCATTTTTTCGACCAATTCCGTTTTTTTCACCTGTTCTCTCCTCTCTTTTCTTTTCAGTTTCTGATTCAATTGCCAGGACAAAACGATTTCGTTTCAAAAGCGGACCTGTTCAACCGTGAATTCTTCTGCCTGTTCGGTGAGCAAGAACTGTTCCATATTGAAAAATGACAGTGTTCTGCCGAAATATCGCTGCGTTATATCAATTACCGTATGACACGGTATTTAAGATATCTGTATACTTTATTAGAACCGGAGTTAAATTTATTTAAATTAACGATCTTTTTTTAGCGGGTCCAGGGGGAGGGGGTTGAATCTGCCGCCTGCTGCAGCGCCGTCAGGTTTTCCCTTGAGTTGAAAAGCTTTTCACACAGCTCGCATTTTCTGTAGGTCACGATCTCGTTTGCCGAGATGCCGATAGAAGAGGCCATGGGGGTGAGGCCCGCGGTTTTAACGGCATGGAAAAGGCGGTTTTTTTCATATGCTTGAAACAGGGATTCCACTGAATGGTCGTCAAGGTTGCCAAGATACAGAAAGCCGGTCCGGTCAAACCGGTCTCCGGCATCGCAGCAGGCGTATATGTCGAGCTGGGGGGAGAGATAGGGGTTCATGTCGCATTGGTTTGCGGTATAATCGGTAAACACCTCGGGGCGGTTGAAATCCCGGGCACGCCCGAAATATATGACCGGTTCGGGGAAAAACCGCAACCGTTTGTCTCTCAGATACTGCTCATGGGGTCTGTCCTGTTTTGAAAAATCGGTGACAAAGGAGATAAAATAGTCGAGTCCCAGTTTTTTACTGCTCCGGGCGGCGAAAACAATATTTTCAGGGGCCACATGTTTTTGATGCCAGCGGCTGGAGCTGATCCTGAGTTGAGAGAGGCCCGCTGTTTTGAGCGCCGAAACGATGTCGTCTGCCGACCGGGGTGTTCCGGCCCAAAACCCGTTGGTGACCACCCGGGAATAGATCCCGTTTCTTTTGCACACTGCTAGGAGTTCGAGAATGTCTTTTAAAAACAGCAGCGGTTCCCCGGCGGTGAAGCTGATCCCCTTTACATGGGCCTGGGCCATTTCAGAGACAATGGCCTTGGCCCGGGCAAGGTCCATTTTTGCTGTGTCATGATCCTCGTCCGCGGCGACACAGTGACCGCATTTTATATTGCATCGGGTTGAGTATCCGAATGCTATTTTTCTGAAGCTGTTCAACGGTTGTCCTTTCGCACAGCGACAGCAAATTATTCATTGCCCGACAATATGGATCCCGAAAGTTGAGTTAATAATAATTGCATCGCCTATGATTTTTCAATCATGATGAACCTTTTTTTATTACGAATCAAGACCGGAACCGTTTATCGTCTATTTCCCCACCCACCCTTTTTAAGTCGTTTCATAGAGCCAACCCGGACATCATGGAGAAAAGAAACAGAGTCGGGGTTTGCAATCAGAAGCCGGAATCTGTAAATAATAGCTGAACCAGATAATGCTACTTGAACATTATTAATAGCCGGGAACAATTTTCCCCTTTTTTCCCGTCGGCAATTAAGGACACTGCATGCAGATTAAGTCCGGCAGTTTTTTCAGAAACCTGAAGACCTTCGATTCCCTCAAGAACCCGGCCTTCCGCTCCTATTATTCGGGACTTCTGTGTAACATGGTTTCCATGAATATACAGATTGTTGCCCGGTCGCTTCTGATTTATCGCCTGACCGGTTCTGCTGCGATTCTGGGGTTGCTGGCTTTATCCCATGCCCTGCCCATGGTGTGTCTTTCCCTGTTCGGAGGGGTCATTGCCGATCGGCTGCCGAAAAAACAGGTGCTCGTTGTCGGCCACGGCTGTCTGTCCGTTATCGCATTTGCGGTGGCCCTTTCCCTGGCTCTGGGGTATCTGCGTGCTGAAAATGCCGGTTCCTGGTGGATCCTGCTGGCAGCCGCACTGGCCCAGGGGATCGTCATGGGGTTGATGGTCCCGTCACGCCAGGCGATTATTTCGGAGCTCGTGGGGGGCAAACTGCTGATGAACGCGGTGGCGTTAAATGTGTTCGGTATGAATACGGCCCGGATCATGGCACCGGCAGCGGCCGGTTTTCTCATCGATTCCATCGGATTTGCGGTTATCTACTATGTCATGACCGGTCTCTATATGGCGGCGGGGATCTTTTTTTCCTTCATCCCCCGGTCAGGCCCACGGGCGGGTAGCCGGCGAACGGTCCTGTCTGACATGAAAAGCGGTGTTGCCTATGTGCGAAAAAATGTTACGATACTGTTTCTTCTGGTTTTTACGCTTTTTGTGATCTGTCTATCCATGCCCTACATGGCGTTGATGCCCATCTTTACCGATGACATCCTCAAGGTAGGGGCGACCGGCATGGGAACCCTGATCAGTCTCTCCGGCATCGGCGCCATTGCAAGTTCGGTGATCCTGGCCTCTCTTCCGAACAAAAAACGGGGCGCCATTCTGATCGGCAGCAGTCTTTTAATGGCGCTGGCGTTGATCGGCTTTTCATTTTCAAGTTCTTATTATCTTTCCATGGTCCTCATCGTTTTTGTGGGAATGGGGCAGGCAGGGCGGGCAACCCTTGCAAATACCCTCCTGCAATACTATGTCGATGAAGCATACCGGGGGCGGGTGATGAGCATTTATATTATGGAATTCGGCCTGAGGAGTTTCGGTGTATTTCTTGCCGCCCTTCTGGCAGAAGAGATCGGCGTTCAGTGGTCTATCGGCGGGCTGGCCGTTATCCTCGTTATCGTCTCTCTGGCGGCGTTTCTCTTTGTCCCGCGCCTCAGGCGGCTGGAATAAGGCAGAGGTGTGAGCGCCACGCGTTGCTCCGGCAATTATTTTGGCTCTTTGCCAATTTAGTTTGGGAAGAGGATCCAAGGATTCAAGGGATCACTCCAACTGATCGGGAGATGATCCAGTATTTTTTGATTGAGCCCAAGGCGAATACCTCATTCTGACTCCTCGTATGAAACTTAACGGTACTATCGACAATAGAAAGGTTCATAGAGATACTATCCTGGGTATTGAGATATTCAGAAATCTCAAATTACAAGCACCAAATTTCAAATAAATCTCAAATTTTAATATCCAATGACCAAAACAGGTTTGGTCCGCCGGAGGCGGATTGGTCATTGTGATTTGTTTGTTATTTATTATTTGTGATTTGGAATTTTAAGCCGAGCCTCTCAAACGTTTCTTTTTCAGATCAGACCGGCCGTTTTTTTGGCCGGCGGCGGCGCTGACTTCTATACTCCCGCCTTTCAAATTCTCCTATGTTCTTTTTTATACCCCGGTGTTATCGTTATGCATTATCACATTTATTAAAGAAAGGACGCGTTTATGGAAAATCGCCAATCCACACAGGCTGTACGGTTGTACTACCGCCAGGGGTGAAGTTCCTGTGCGAAAACGAAAGAGTTGCTTTCGTCATGGGGTGTACCGTTTGATGCCATCGATACCGAGGCTCGGCCGGAGGCCATGAAGGATCTGGCACGATTTCTGATTTCCCGTGTTCCGGCTGTTGTCGCCGACGGCCGGGCCGTTCAGGGGTGGAATCCGAAAGGGGTGGCAGCGCTTGTGGGAATCACATACAATGAAAAGGAGCCGCTTCCGCCGGAGGTGCTTGTCCGGCGTCTCGACACGTTCCTCGAAGCTGCCCGGCGGGCGGTCTGCCAGATACCGCCGGAGCATCTCGGCATGAAAACTCCGGGCCGGGACCGCACAGTGCATCAGGTCGGGTACCATATCTTCCGGGTTGCACGCTCCTACATGGATACCGTAGAGCAGGGCTATCTTCCTGAAGCCTGGTTTGCGGAAAGCCCCCCGGCAGGCATGGACGATGCGGCTGGGATCGCCCATTACGGCGGGACGGTTCGAAAAGAGCTGTCCGAGTGGCTGGGGCAGAATCCCGTAGCGGAGGGAACGGTCAACACCTACTATGGCCCACAGACCATACCTGAATTTTTAGAGCGCACTGTCTGGCACGTGGCGCAGCATCTTCGGCATCTCTATGCGTTTCTGGGCCTTATGAATATCGCCCCTGAAGATCCACTTGCCGAGGAAGATTTTGCCGGCCTCCCGCTGCCGAAGAATGTATGGTGAAAGTTCTTGATTACAGATCTCGTTATTCTGCCTGGAAAAATAGCGATGACGCTTTAACTGTCGGGGGATTGCATGAAAATTGGACATTAAAACGGTCTGGGTTAGCGGGTTCAGGGTTCAGCGTTCAGCGTTAATCGCTCCGCGATTGTTTTTCTGTATCATTGATTTCATTTAGTGAAAAAATAATGAACCCCTGAACCCCTGAACCCCTGAACGTTGAACCTCTGAACCCCTGAACCCCTGAACGTTGAACCTCTGAACCCCTGAACCCCTGAACGTTGAACCCCTGAACGTTGAACCTCTGAACCTCTGAACCTCTGAACCCCTGAACCCCTGAACGTTGAACCTCTGAACCTCTGAACCCCTGAACCCCTGAACGTTGAACCTCTGAACCTCTGAACCCCTGAACCTCTGAACCCCTGAACCCCTGAACCCTTGAACGTTGAACCTCTGAACCTCTGAACCCCTGAACCCCTGAACCCCTGAACCTCTGAACGTTGAACCTCCTTAATACATTACCGAGCGGCTCAACCCGCCATCCACAGCGATGCTCTGCCCGGTGATGGCGCCGGCATGGGGCGAGGCCAGAAACAGTACCAGGGGTGCAATGTCGGCCGGCTCGACGATGCGTCCGATGGGAAACATGGCTGCAAGAGAGGCTTCGGCTTCGGACTCGCTGATACCCTGCTCCTTTGCCCGGGCGGCGACCCGGCCGGGGTAGCGGTCCGTTTTGCAGAAACTCGGATGGACAACGTTGACCAGAATCTGATCGGCTGCCACTTCATCACTCAGATGTTTTGTAAAGTTTGCCACCGCCGCGTTGCCCAGTCCGGCGGGCAGACCGGCCTTTCCCGGATTGCGTGCGGCCAGGCCCCCGATGCAGATGATCCGGCCGCCTCCGGCCCGGCGCAGGTGCGGAATCGCCGCACGGGCGCACCGCATTGTGGCAAGGGTCTTTACCATTAACCGTTCCATCAATACGTCGTCACCGGCGGTGAGCAGTGAACCGGCCACGTTGGTGGAGGCATTGTTTACCAGAACGTCCAGTTGTCCAAAGGCTTTGGCGGTTTCATCCACCACCCGCCGGCAGTCTGCCTCCTGGAAAAGATCCGCCACCAGGGTCCGTGTGCGAACCCCCATGGCGCTCAGTTCGCTGCCGGTTTTAGCGAGTCTCTCCCTGTCCCGGGCACAGATGGCCACATCGGCGCCTTCCTCGGCAAAGGCCAGGGCGATTTGACGGCCGATACCCCGACTGCCGCCGGTGACTAAGACTGCCTTGCCCCGCAACGAAAGATCCATCAGTTATTTCCTTTCATGTCAATACGGTTAACTTTAAGAGCCCACAAAACCATACTGAAAAATGTCATTATTTGGGCCCGCCTCATCAGCTACCCGTTTTGATATTGCATTTTTATCTACTTATGGCAAACTATCAGCGGGAAATGAATCAATTATTAAAATTTGCCGGAGGTAAATCAAATGTCAAAAGGACAAGATGCCAAAAAAGCCGATAAGAAAAAGCCCCAGAAGACTGCTAAAGAGAAGAAACAGGAAAAACGGGAAAAAAAGAATAAATAACCTGTATTAGATCGGCATTCGGGTCTTTCCCCAGGGGAGAGGTGCGGTCTTTTTGGTCTGAACACCCGTATCCCATCCGGTCGTCGGCAGGCTCGATATCCGGCGGATGATCTTAAAAGCGATGCGATGCGGATCCCCTCTTCAGTCGTTTTTTTCCCAGATGATCAGGTTTGAAAGGAGACAGATATGGAATTTGAGGCGCTTGTTAAAAAGAACCGATCCTACCGCCGGTTTGATCAGAACCACCCCATCTCAAAAGAAACCCTGGAGGCCCTTGTCGAACTGGCAATAAACTGTCCTTCGGGCGGAAACAGGCAGTCTTTGCGGTTTGTCGGCTCGGTTTCACCCGAAATGAATCAGAAAATTTTCAATACCGTCGGCTGGGCCGCCTATCTGCCGGAATGGCCAGGCCCGGCGGATGGCGAGCGTCCCACCGGTTACATCATCATACTTGCCGAACCTTCGGCGTGGAAGTGGGTCATGGCCGATCTGGGGATTGCTGCCCAGACCATTCTCCTTGAAGCGGTAAACAGAGGGCTGGGCGGCTGCATGATGGGAAACATAAAGAAAAAGGCATTGCACGATCTTATCGATATGCCCCAGGGCATGGAGGCGGTCCTTGTGATCGCCCTGGGAAAGCCGGCTGAGCAGATCGTCCTCGAACCGGTGCCCGATTCGGGGTCCATCAAATACTACCGCACCGAAGACGGGGTTCACCACGTCCCCAAACGGAGCCTTCGGGAACTCCTTTTGCAGGTGCATGTATAAATGCCCTTGGAGTCCGAAGCAGCATCGGAGTTACTGAATTTCACCAGATGATATTTGATGCCGTCGGCAATGTATATATTTCAAAATTGACCAAGGAGCTGAGAAGCGTGTCTGTAATCATTCGAAATTTTTCCTACTCGAGGTACTCCATACCTGAGATGAAACACCAACTGTTGGACGAACACAATCAAATGATCGTCTGTCTTAAAAAAGGCGATCGAAGTAGAATCCGTGAGCTTTCCGGATCCCATATCAGAGCAGGTGTCAACTACTATTTACGAGTCTTTTTCCCAAAGGAAGATCCTTTGGCGGAAAATTATGATGTGTGACACCATGTACGATCAGACTAACCCATAGCCACTTACAGGAGGGAGACATGATGTATTCCAGAAAAACATGGTTTGTAACAGTTTCGGTATTTATTCTGTTAGCCTTTGCAACGGGCACATATGCTGCTGAGCCATTAAAACTTTCCATTGCGTCGTTTAAAAGCGGAAGCGGGTGGTATGTCCTTGCCCAGGCCATGTCTCAGGTTATGAAGAAAAACCTGCCCAAAGGCACTATTGTCGATGTCCTGCCATACAGTGGCGGTTCCGGTAATCCACCGCTGCTGCATCTGAAAAAAGCTTCGCTGGCTCTCGGTTATCCGCATCTGACGCTTCTGGCCATGAAGGGAAAACCACCGTACAAAGAACCCATGAAAGAATTGCGGATGCTTGTGGGGCACCTGAATACCTACTGGAATCTTTTCGCCGCCCGTAAGGGAACGAAGATCAGCAGCTTTGAAGAACTGAAGGAGAAGAAGTTCCCATTGCGTCTGGTCATGACCCCCAAGGGCAGCACCGGCGAATGGATGAATAAAGCGGTACTCAAAGCCTATGGCGTCAGCTTCGACGATATCAGATCCTGGGGGGGCAAGGTCACCCTTACGTCCTTTAAAAATGCGGTTCAGATGGTAAAGGACGGTCATGCCGATGCCTGGGGCCACATCGCCACTCCCGGTCATCCTTCCTGGACCGCGCTTTCAAGTACTGTGGATCTGAAATTTTTCACATTAAACGATGAGGTGACAAAAAAAATGGTCGCCGAATACGGCTTTACGCCATCTGTAATTCCGAAGGGAACCTTTCGCGGTATTACCGATGATCTACCGGCCATCAGCTGGTATACCTGCTTGATTACCTCTTCTGATCTGCCCGAAGACGCAGCCTACAAAATAACCGAAGCCGTATGTTCCGAAAAGGATGCCCTTGTGGCCGCATACAAGGGAGCAAAGACCTTTAACCCCAAAATAGCGTGGGACACACCGATTCCGCTTCATCCCGGTGCTGAAAAATTCTATAAGAAAATGGGGTATAAATAATAATACCGTGACGCGGTTAAACCGGTTTCGAATCAACCGATTCCGGTTAAACCGGTTTAACCGCTATTCGGGTTATCTGCTTTATTATTTTTGAAATTTCCGGTTACCCGTCTGCCGTCGACGGTAATGTTCCAAAGATGTGTCTTATGATAAAAAAAAATGGCAAAGCATTAATTATTTCTGTTACTGCCATCTGCTGGTCGCTCATTCAGCTATACAATGCCGCAACCTTTGATCTCGACATCTTTCAGATCCAGATCGTTCACCTGACCTTTGCGCTGGCCCTTGTATTCCTTTTAAAACCCATACACACGAAAAGTCCGTATCTTGCTTTTTGGGATTACCCACTGACGGCAATGTCCGTTGCAGTAGGTGTCTATTTTTTTTCGCAGTATGGAAGAATCATCGAACGCATGCGGTTTTCCGATCCGGTTTATATCAGTGATATCCTCATGGGAACCGTTCTCATCGTTCTGCTGCTGGAGGCGGGGCGGCGAATTTTGGGGATTGCGTTGTCCCTTTTGGGCATCCTTTCCATATTGTATGCGTTCTTTGGATTTTTGCTGCCCGGCCCACTGGCGCACCAATCGGTCGATATCTATAATTTTATCGAATTTATGGTGTTAACCGAGGAAGGCATATTCGGTGTTCCCCTCCGGGTATCCGCAACCTTTGTGTTCTTGTTTATCCTTTTCGGCGCTTTTCTAAAATACGGCCGACTCGGAGAGGTATATAATGATCTTGCACTGTCCGTCGCCGGAGGCCTTCGGGGCGGGCCGGCCAAGGTGGCGGTGATCAGCTCCGGGCTTTTCGGTACAATCAGCGGCAGTGCAACCGCAAATGTATCCACCTCCGGTACATTCACGATTCCCATGATGGTCAACAATGGTTACAGCCCGATTTCGGCCGGTGCCATCGAGGCCCTGGCTTCAACCGGCAGCCAGCTCGTTCCCCCCATCATGGGGGCGGCTGCATTTATCATGGCTGAACTCACCGGTATTTCTTACTGGCATATCGCAAAGGCCGCCATTATTCCCAGCATCCTTTACTATTTCGTCGTTTATTTGGCCATTCACTATGAAGCCATTGATATGGGGTTGAAACCCTATCAGGGTCCGAAAACCACACTGCTTCATTTCGTGTTGAAAAAAACATATATGTTCATTCCGATCTTTGTCATTATCTTTTTTATGGCCACCGGGCACACCATCATTCTTTCAGCGATGCTGGCCATTGTCTCGTGCTTTTTAATCGGTGTCGTAACCATTCTTTTCACCCGGAAATGGAAAGACTTTACACTGTTTCTAAAAGCGCTGGAAGACGGTGCGAGAAACAGCGTCAATGTTGCAATCCCCTGTGCACTGGCAGGACTCATTGTGGGTGTGTTGACGTTATCCGGACTCGGGATTAAATTTTCTTCGATCATCATCGGCGTTGCTTCGGGCAACAGACTGATTCTTTTGATAGTAACCTCTATAATCTGTTTGATATTGGGAATGGGAATGCCCAGCAGCGCGGCCTATATCACCGTGGCCGTACTGGCGATTCCTGCCCTTGTAAAGATCGGTTTTTCAACACTGACGGCTCATTTTTTCGGATTTTATTTTGCAAACCTTTCGATGATCACGCCTCCGATTGCATTGGCCTCATATACGGCTGCAGGTATTGCGGTTACGAATCCCACCCAGGTAAGCTATCGGGCGTGCTTCATCGGTATGGCCTTGTATGTGATTCCATTTCTTTTTGTGACATATCCTTCTTTGCTGCTGGAAGGATCCGGGTATCGGATTGTCTTGGAATCACTGAAAGCAGCTACCATATTAGTATGTCTATGCAGTGTTTATATGGGGCGATTTCGCAGAAAGCTTAACAGGTTAGAAAAGCTGCTCTTCATGATTGCGATGGTTTGTCTATGGGCAGGTCAGAAATGGGGTGCGTTAAACGCGGTGGGACTTTTATGCTTTGGTTTTGGTGCATGGCATAATATCCGGTTAAAAAGAGCGGCTGAGGGCTGAACTTTGGAAAAAACAATGGCATAAATTTAAATGAAATAAAAGGGGGACACGACAAATGACGACTTACCGATTACGGCTATGCGAAGACCGTGTATCCGCAGGGGCTGAATACCTGACGATACCGGCAGAAGTGAACTGCGTCCTGTACGTAGTGTCCGGTGAAATAATGATCCAGCGGGATGCGGCAGCGTCCACTGCGGAAAAGGAAAAAGCTGTTTTTGCCGGCGGGCCGTGTAAAGTGCAGGCAGTTGCAAACGACTCCCGTGTGCTTCGATTTGAACTGTTAAAAGAACCAGAGGGTGCTGAAGCAACCATCGATGCATCAGCTGTCGATGAAAGTCGCCTGCTTCTGGAAAATGAGATATCCTTGGATCAAAACGCCGATTATCTGATACGCTGTGACCGGGTGGATTTCGACCTGGGCTCAGAGGCGCTTCCCCACGGGCACCGAGGTGGCGGAATCCGCTGGTTGGCTGCCGGTGAACTGAAAGTTAAGCAGGGAGACGGCAAGTTCCACCCGATGCAGGTCGGTGATCCATGGTTTGAGGATGGGAAAATCCCCGTGCATGCCGTTGCCTCAACGGAAGTGCTCACAGCCTTTATTCGGGTGAGTATTCAGCCGAGGGAGATTATGGGAAAGAGCTCCATCATGTATGTAAACCCAGAGGATGCGAAACGATCCAAACCCAGAACCTACACGGTATTCGTAGACGAGCCCATTGAAATATAGAGAAAACGCTATCCTCAGCGGCGGTTCAGACCCCCGGGACGATGGATTGGCCCTGGGGGTTTGACGAAAAAAACCGGATCATAAATCTGTGGGTATATTAAAAGATATAGATACCAGGACCTCTGACGACCGTTTACTGCACCTTTGAGTACGGTGTGGGCGCCAGAATTTCGTTTGTCACCCTGGCCACGATGGGGCCGTCTTTTTCGGTCTCGACACGGGCTTTCTGCCATTCCGGATCTGCCATAAAGGCGTTCCACTTTCGTTCTCTTTCAGCAAGGCTCTCCCATTCAAGGAGGTAGTAGAGAATTTGATTGTTCTGGCCGATCAGGGTGGTCCAGAAACCCGCCTGGCGGATACCATGTCTTTCCCAGAGCTTAAGGGTGATTGTTTCAAAGCGGTTGTTCAATGCCGGAAGCCTTCCCGGCACACATTCATAGATGCGCAATTCATGAATCATTTTTGTGGTGCTCCTTTCAAAGTTAGTTAAGTTTTTAGTAACTGTTCGGGTTGCTTAGACTTTAGGCTATAGGCTGTTAGTTTGAGAAGCCTTCGGTACCTCAGCCTAAAAGTCTACAGCCTATCTGCCTGAGTTGTTACAGCTTCTGCGCCTGTTCCAAGCTTACCTTCTTTTTCGTTTTTTTCTCTTGCGGCCGTAATTTTCATAGAAATCGACTTTTCGCTGATAATTTAAATTGCACGGATCGAGGGCCGATAGTTTTTTATAGAGCTTCAGATTTTCCTTCCACCTTGATTGAGGTATCGGCTTTACAACCGCTTCAAGGCGGGCAATTTCAGGTGCACTTTCCTGCCGCCGCTTTTGGGCATCGATTTTTACGGCACGGTCATCTGTTACCCAATGCCCTTGAATCCAGCCTGAAAAATACGCATCGATCCCCTTTACATAGAGCCAGTCATCCTTTGCAGAAACGACACGCAGTTCAGAGCCGATGCAGAGGGTGGTTAAAATTTTGCCGGTATCGGATGGATCCGATCTTAAAGGTATGTATCGCACAAAATTCCTGTGATAGGTCACATATACCGTATCCCCCGGTTTGGGTGTATATGTTTTCCGGGCATCCAGCGTCTCCACTGCGATATCCTCTGATGTGAGATCCTCTAAAGGGATAACATCCCCTTCTTTTTTTTCAGACCCCCTTTTCCTGACCGGTTCGGCGATAAACTGAACCGTATCGAGGGGCCACTTCTGGGCCTCTTTCTCACCCACCGCAAACACCTTGTCATCTATAAAGAGAACAGGGGTGCAGGAACCCTTGGACGGATCCTCTTTCGAATAGGTGCAGTAGAAAAAGAACGTTTGACCCTCGGAAGACGATCGATAGTCCGGGGGGGGTAAAATCTTCAGAACCGCCGCCCTGCTCATACCCACAGTGATTTTTGTCGCAGTCCCCTTTCCATCGGCCGTTTCCGGTTTGTCAGGGGTTTTAAGCGTCCCTGAACATCCTGAAAGAACAAAGAGGAGAATTGTCAGCCTGATGATATGGTTTTTTACCATTGAAACTGCCTTTGGGGAATCTATCGGGATGCATTTCAACATTCCAGTATCTCCTAAAATGTGATGGGCAGCATACTCTGGATACGTGTTATCAAAAGCTGTCTGAACAATTACCGGAAAATTTCTGTTTTCACAAACGATTATTGTAAAAGTTACAGGTACCCCGATCGTTGGCCCTGCTTTTGAAATCGCCTGTGAGTGTCATATCCGGCCGGATGCCCCGGTTTTAAGCGCCAGGGGTTTTTCGGGCGATATAAACCACATGCCTGGGCCCGCCCCGGCCCGGGCGGTGCCGGTTAACAGAGAACCGGGCAGCCTTTAAACGTTTTTCAAAGGTCTTGTCGGGATCTTCGGACCAGACAGCAAACACCCCCCCCGTTTTCAAGGCCGATCGGCCTGACGCCAGCGCCGTATCGCCGAAAAGATAATCCCGCCGGCTGGGCCCCCTTTGATAGGGGCCTTGGTACAGGTCTAGGATGATGGCATCAAAGCGAGTTTCCCCGCCCTTTTGGGCGGCACTACGGATGACTGCGGCCACATCTTCAACCACAACCGCTACCCGTGGGTCATCAACGGCCCCGCCGGTCAAATGCGCAATGGGTCCCCGGCACCACTTGACGATTATCGGGTTGAGTTCAGCCACCACGACTGCGGCATCGGTCGGAAGACTATCAAGGGCCGCCTTGAGGGTAAACCCCATGCCCAGGCCCCCCACCAGTATCCTGAGATTTTTTTTCTTCTTCAGGGGCGCACATGCCAGCTCTGCCAGGACAGTCTCGGATTTGCTGGCCGAGGCGTTCATCAACACCCGGCCGCCGACGGTTATAAGAAAATCCGTCTGACCTCTCTGCCGAAGATCGAGAAGCCCCTCATCGGTATCGGCACTGTCGACTATCCGCCATGGTCTGGTCATTTCAGCATCCATCCTTTTGTCAGCATGCGGTTGTCTGTAAAGCGCGAGTTACATACATGGGCTTTGAAAATGATCCGATTCCGGAAAAAAGTCCCCATAATCCATATACAGGGTATTTTGACTTTCCGCCATGAATTTGAGATGTATTGATTGCCTGCCGTCGCTTCGGTTCGACATCCGCAGGATATGCACCTGGAATCTGCAGGTCATCATTAAATTTAGGAGGAACTTATGGAAACCTACAATATTCAACGGCCGCCAAAGCAGGTTGTCGAGGGATTTCGTTCAATCTGCACGAGCACCATTGCCGACCTGCTGGATGAAATGGGTCTAAAGGGTATCATGTACGGTATCCGCCCGGTGGCGCCGGGAGCCAGAATGGTCGGCCCTGCGGTAACCGTCAAGGAAGTCTCCGGTGATGTCGGGACCTATACGGATGGTGATTTTTCCATCGGAACCGTGATCGAATCCGCAGCCTCAGGAGACATTCTCGTCTTTGATAATGCCGGAAAAGAGATTTCAACATGGGGCGGGCTGGCCACAACGGCAGCAAAGGAGAGAGGGATCGCCGGGGCGGTCATCGACGGCGGCTGCCGGGATGCCGATGAGACCATTGAAATGGGTTTTCCCATCTTCTCCCGCCACATCACCCCGACACCTGCCAGGACACGGATCAAGATCCTGGAAGTAAACGGTCGTGTTCTCTGCGGGAGCGCCCGGGTCTGCCCCGGAGACATCATCGTTGCCGATCGAACCGGTGTGGTGGTTGTCCCCCGGGAAAAAGCGGGCGACATTCTCAAACGGGCGCATGCTTTCGAAAAAGCGGAAACGGAATTTGTAAATGCACTAAAGAAGGGGAAAACCTTCAACCAGATGCACCAGGAGACAGGGCGATTTTAGGATTTTCATCCGTGAGGTGATTGACACAGAAAGGGAGGTGCTTTAAATGGCAACATATACGATCAGACCCATTGATGCAGGACAATTTCTGGATATTGAAAAGCCGGTGCTGACCTATATGCACGGGTTTGGCCAAGTGATTCGATCGCCTATTCTCATGTGGGCCATCGAAGGGGCCAATGAGCGTATCATCGTGGATACCGGCCCCGGAAATCCGGAAAGAGCGCTTAAGTACCACAGAGAGATGGCTCAATCCGAAGGGCAGCGTCCGGACAAAGCCCTGGAAAATATGGGATGGAACCCGGATGACGTTAACCTGGTCATCATGACGCACCTGCATTGGGATCATTGCGGGAACAACGGCATCTTCGGGAAAGCAGAATTTGTTCTCCAGGAAGAGGAGATGCGCTATGCGATCTGCCCGCTGCCGATACAGGCAGTCCCCTACGAATCATTTTCAATCGGCGCATCCCCCCTGTGGCTCGATACCATGTGCCGGTTTAAAATCATCAGGGGAGACAAATCGCTTGCTCCCGGCATCAGGCTCATTCATCTTCCGGGGCATACACCCGGCTTTCAGGGGGTATTGGTGGAAACCGATCAGGGGCCTTACCTTATCGCCGGTGACTGCATACCCCTGTATGAAAACTGGGAAGGCGCAAACCGCATCCCCCACGGGGTACACTCCGACCTGTTTGCCTACAACAGAAGCTTTGACCGGATAGATGAAATCGGTGCCCCGATACTGCCCGGACACGATATGCGGGTTTTAGAAAAATCGATCTATCCGTAATCCAGCTAGTTAGAATGCCGCGGAGAGGGTCACTGCGCCGAAGAGATGAGCCGCGCTATTGCTCAAGCTGGTAGCCTTGAGCATATTCTCTGCTGCATTGCTCAATGGAAACGAATAGGCGATCATGGGGGTGACAGTAAAATATTTCCGGAAGGGAATGGTCAATCCTAAGGAGACCAGCCCGTCCTGAAAGTCTTTGAACCTGTTCGTCGTCGCATTCAAGTCAGGATCATACTCGACAATGTGGTCGTTGTCGGAGATGTAATATCCCACAGACCCTGCCGCATCAAGCGTAATCTTGTGGGGAAGGTCAAAGGAGTGGGATATGCCGAGATTCAAATACCATCCCTGATATTTGTCCACATTTCTGTAGACGGTTAGGGTGGGCGCAAGGAGTACTTTCCCGCCGATGCTGGCGTAAAGCTCCTGGGTGTCGTCTGCACCCTCTATGGCATAATAGAGGTAGCCCACGCCGATATCTAAGGGCCCGAAGCCTGTGCCATAGGCAACGGTCACATCCGTTTCGTTCCATTTTGCCTCACCTTCGTACGGGCCTGCGTAACTATCCGTATCCAGGTTGCCCCACAGGTTGAAACTGAAACCCTTAAAACCGACGGTTGCCGACGGCTGGATGACAAGACTGTCTTTGCTCAACTCATAACCCCGCCAGATATATTGGCTGAGAAAGGAAATGTCCAGGGAGGCGGTCGGCCGATTGTCATTTTCAGTATCCGTCTCAGTAAAGCGGGGCCCTTTTTCCGGTGTGGGGGGGGCTTCCTCCCCGGCAAAGGCACACAGGGAACCAAGGGTAAAGGCTGTAAGAAACAGTCCGATTGTGATTTTTGTAAACAGGTGTTTCATCTTTCCCCCCCTCATAAGGCTGCCGGGGCGGGCCTGCCGTCTTGAAAGAGAAGACATTGCTTTTTCAATGCGGATAAATTAAAAATGGTGAATTGCGTAGCGGCTTCGGCTGCAGCCGGCATGTTGGAGAACCCATTAGTACAAACCATAACTCACCGAATAACCAAAGGAGGTCTTGTTGTCAAGGTTAACTTCTTGTCCGGGTAATCCCTTCCACCGGGCAGCTATGGACAGGTTCGGCAGTTTCATTAAATGGCTGTCGATCATCTCTATTCTTGGGGTATTTATTGCATGCAACGACAGTGATTCTGAAAGTGACGCCGTTCTCATATCAGATAACTTCGAATCCGGAAGTATCGGGCAGGTGAGACAGAGTGGTCCGGTAAGCTGGGATCTCTATCTTAAGGATGATAACGACAACAATGATCTGTCGGATCGCTACCGAAACTGGTGGTATGTCCGCCTGGACAATCTGGATCCCGGGCAAGAGGTGGTTTTCACCTTGCGCAATCGCGGCTGGCGCTACTATTACGTGCCGGTCTATTCCTACGACCAGGTCACATGGCATCGGTTTGATGAATTTGAAGTAGAGAACAGCGGCGATTGTGATCAGGGGCTTGAAGGGTGCACCTTAAAGATTACCACCCATCGATTTACCGAACGCCGTGTCTATATTGCCCGGTTCTACCCGTACACCACCCGGGATCTGGATCGCTACCTGGATAAAATAAGACAGAGTCCCTATGTAACCCTGTCTTCATTGGGAAAGAGCAGCGGATACGGTCTGGATATTTCGCTGATCCGGATAGAGGACCCGGATGTGGTCGATTCTGAAAAACGGGCGGTCTGGATGCATGCCCGGAGTCACCCGGCAGAGACGGGTTCATCCTTTCTGCTGGAAGGTGCCATCGATCGGCTTCTGACCGATCTGGCCTCGGGTCTTGCCCAGGCAAAACGCCTGGTCTATTACATCGCCCCCATGCACAATGTCGATGGGGTTATCGAAGGAAACTACCGTACGGATATCTACAGCCGGAACCTTGAAATCGAGTGGCGGCCGGATGCGGCCCGGACGCTTTATATCAGTGGGGATTCCGCACTTGAAAACCGGCTTCTCAATAAAAAGATGGCAGAGATCATTGACAATGCCCTCTATCGTGACGACCTGGTTGCCCTTAATCTCCACTCTTCGAACTCGAATTCGGACACCCCTGCCTTTGCCTACCCTCATTTCGGGGATGACCCGGATACATACAGCGCACCGGAGATTTCTTTGTGGCGAAAACAGCTTCGACTCCTGGCGTTTTTAACGGATCATTACCAGGGTCGGTTTTCCCCGCCGCCGGCAGCGGGCGGCTCCGGATTTCTCAACTACCCCTTTCCCGAAACCTGGTGGTGGAACAATCTGTTTGACGACGGTGTTGCCATGACCATCGAAACGGTCTACGGCAGGGGGGGCTTCGACCACTGGATAACCCCCGATGACATCCGGGATTTAGGTGCGAGTTTAACAAAATCCTTCTATGATTATTATTTTGATGACACCATGCGCATCCGGGACAATCAGAGCTTGAAGACACCGGCAGACAGGGCGGTATTGCCGGATGAGATTGAAAATAAGCTGTAAATTCCAGATAGGCGCCCTGTTTCATCTATTTCTGCATTCACCATAAACAGGGGGTGCGTGATGACCTTTCGCCGGATGTCTAATGCATCTGCCCTGCCCGGCTGCAGTATCTCCATCGGACTTATATGGCCGCCTTCTGGTTCCTCTGAGCCCCTCGATAGTGCCGTTTTTCAGCGGTTTGAAAAAACGGTCCGGGAGAATCTCGTCATTTTCTGGCAAACTTTTGAAAGGTATGGGACCCTTCCGGTATTCCGCCCCCTTGAACGCCGAAGGTGTCGGTGACCTCTCCGACATAGAGATCCCCCCGGGAGTCGACGCAGAGGGTGTGGGGTGCAATGAAGTTGCCCGGGGCACAGCGGTCCGCGCTGGCCCAGCGCAGCAGAACGTTTCCGTCGCCGTCTAAAACGGTGATGTGCCCGGGAAGATCGTGGCGGATGGGTCCGTTTACAAAAGAGCGCTGCCCCACACGCCACCAGAGGCTGGAAACGTAGACCAGACCGTTCTTGTCGATGCAGACGCCTGTGGGGCGCTGCAGATGGGTCCACTGATCGATAAATTCACCATCCGGGCTGAAAATCTGGACCCGGTCATTTTCGCGGTCCGCCAAAAACACGCGGCCCTGGGCGTCTGTGCAGATTCCGTGGGGAAGGTTGAACTGTCCGGGAGCGATTCCCGGTTCTCCCCAGGACTGAATCAGCGTGCCGTCTGCGGAAAACCGGTGGATTCTCGCATTGCCGTAGCCGTCGCAGACGTAAATTTCGCCGCTGTCGGTGATTGTTATCCCCGTGGGGCGGTTGAACGGAGGGCCGCCGAAAGCGATGCTGCTCAACCCTTTTGTGATGTCATAACCGGTATCGGAAGGCGTGTTGGGGATCCCGAGCATCATGACCTGCTCGCCCTCGGGGGTGAATTTGCGGACCGTGTGGTCGCCGTCGTCGGTGGTGTATATGAAATCATCCTTGTCGATGGCGATGCCGTGGGTCCGGGGTGTGAAAATGTCTTCCCCCCAGGACCGGAGAAATGTGCCGTCCGGTTTGTACACAATGACCCGGGCATCTTTACGGGTCAGAATATACACCTGATCCCGGGAGTCCACGGCCACTCCGTCCACGTCCAGGTGCTGGTAACCCTCTGGAAGCTGTTCCCAGTTCTCAATCACATCGAAGGCGATCCTGTTTGTCATTTTTTACACTCCTTAGCTCGTCTGGTTTTGCCGATGATCCGCCTCCAAGCGCTTGGCCGCAGGGGGAAAGCTGTCGGCTGAAAAAAAGTTAATGCTATAAACAATGAACCATGAAACGGCAGTTCTGATGCCGCATCTTTCATACATGACCCTGCATCAGTTGGCAAGGGGGGCAAACCCGCTGTCGGTTCTTCGCGGAAAATCTTCCTTCATGTTTGACTAACCCGTTGCCCCGATGGGGGATTGAAACTCGATTCCGGTAGAAGTTGTCGAAAGATCCGGAAAACAATTTTATTGTTTCTATGAAATGGTGATATACTGAAAATGCGATATTGATATTACCGCCCTACGCCATAACAATGTCATTATTCGAGCAGCGGAACCTTTAGAAAACAGTAACCCTTTATCCTTTGGAGGCATGACATGTTTGAGAAAGACACGATCCAGACAGATGCGGGAGATTTGGAAATTATTTTTATCGGGCATGGTACGCTGATGCTGAAGTTCAATGAAAAAATTCTCCATATAGATCCGTGGAGCCAGCTCGCCGATTATGCCGATATGCCCAAGGCTGACATCATCCTGATCACCCATGAGCACCAGGATCATCTGGATCCCAAAGCTGTTGAAGATGTCCGCACCGAAACCACCGCCCTGATTCTGACCCGTATATGTGCAGAGAGGATCGACGGCGGCACGGTCATGAAAAACGGGGATGAAGAGACCATCGACGGTATCCGGATCGAAGCGGTTCCGGCTTACAATATCGAACACATGCGCAGTCCGGGTGTACCCTACCACCCCAGGGGAGACGGCAACGGCTACATTATCACCTTCGGGAACAGACGTGTTTACATTGCCGGAGACACTGAAAACACACCGGAGCTGAAGGCAATAAAAAATATCGATGTCGTGTTTCTGCCCATGAATCTGCCCTACACCATGGTGCCCGAGATGGCGGCTGACGCCTGCAGAGCTCTGAAACCGGGAATCCTTTATCCGTATCATTTCGGCCAGACCGATACTTCCCAACTTAAAGCGCTGCTGAAAGACGAACCGGGAGTTGAGATTCGCATCCGAAAGATGGCTTAGGTCATAGAAACAATTTTCTACGGCCAAAAAGAAAAAGGCGAAAAGCTGACGCCCTTTTATGGTCTATAAGATCCGCAACCCCAGGCTTGAGGCCACAATCTGGGCGGCAAACTCTGCGCTTTTGTTTTTATGATCCAGGATTGGATTCACCTCAGCCACTTCAAATGAGGCCATGCACCCGCATTCGGCAAGGGTTTCCATCACCAGATGGGCTTCCCGGAAGGTCAGCCCGCCGGGAACCGGGGTCCCCACGCCATAGACAACTCCCGGGTCGATGCAATCCAGGTCAAAACTCACATGCAGGTGATCGACCCTGGGCGGGATATCTGCCAGGATTCGGTCGATGACCGTTCCGATGCCTTTGCGGTCTATATCCGCCATTGTGTAGACAGGGAGGCCGGCCCGGCGGATATTTTCCCTTTCCTGCCCATCGATCTGTCGGGCACCCAGCAGGGCGCAGTTTTCCGGCAGCACCTTGGGGGCGAAGCCCAGGAGGTGCGTCAGCCGCTCATTACCCAGCCCAAGGGAAGCCGCCAGAGGCATGCCGTGAATGTTCCCCGACGGACTGGTCTCGTCCGTATTCATATCTGCGTGGGCGTCCAGCCAGATGACACCGGGTGTCAATTCATTTGCCCGGCAATAATCTGCTATGCCGGCGATACTCCCAAGGGCCATGGAGTGATCCCCGCCGATAACCAGGGGGAAACAGCCGTCTTCAAGTGATCTGCGAACCCGACCGGCCAGAATCTCTGATGTTCTGACAACCTCGGCGACATATTTGAGATTGGGTATGTTCACCTGCTGCTCTTCCCGGATGCGGACCGGGATATCACCGGTATCCCGAACCGCATACCCGAGTGCTTCGAGCTTTTCCGCAAGCCCCGCAATCCGCAAAGCCGACGGACCCATATCGACCCCCCGGCGACCGGCGCCAAGATCCATGGGAAACCCGATGAGTTCCACTACCGGTTTGGATAGCTGCCCTTTCATCTTATGACTCTCCAATAGTTCCCAGCGTTTCGATCTCCGGCGCTGTCCACTGCGTGTCCAGATCCAGCGGCCAAACCGGCCGGGGGAGTCCTTTCCATAAGAAGCGTGACAGTATCGGCGAGGTCAGCCCCGCTGCATCGACTTCGAGGATCTGTTCGTGACCGTAGTACTCATCAAAACCGGCACGAAAATGGCCGCGGGATTTGAGCGTCAGGGAACGGAAGGATCCAATATCGATAGAAAAACTTTCAAAAAAAGCAGGATCGGCGCACTGTACCCGTCGGGAACAGACGATCATGGTCAACCCGCCGCTGCGCACAAGCGCTGCCCGACCGAGTTTTGCCGTGCGTCCCCGATAAACGCCCCGCCGCCCGGCAATGTTGCCGTCGGACAATCCCAGCACCTCAATTTCGGCCGGAACCGCCCGTGCCTGGTCGTCCGCATTGGTTTCATTGAAAACGATCTGCAATTTTGATCCGACACCTGCCTCATGACAACGTGCCGCTGCTGCGGGGTCAACGAAATTCCCATATAGCGCATGCTGCACATCGGCTGCCAGCAGGGCTTCCAGAATATCCGTCGTGTTGCCTCGGCCCCCGCCGCCCGGATTGTCCGCCACATCCGCCAGACAGATCGTGGGCCCTCCGGGGGTCTGTCCGGCCGCCGCTGCCTGACGGATCGCCTCATCGAGCGGCGTCAGGTGGACACGAAAACGTTCCCGATTCTCCCAGGCCATTTCCGCCAGTTTCAGCGCCAGTTCCTTTGGTTTGCGGCCGGAACCGTAGGCCAGGATGGTCAGGCCGTTTTCCGGGGTATCACCAAAGGCAAATCCTCCGACCACCGATACCACCGGCAGCTCCGGGCCGATCCAGCGTCGGCTTTCCACAATCATATCAGCGTAAGCACCCTGGGCGGTGAGCATTGTCACCGAGGGGGGTGTGATCGGCATTCGAATCCAGGTTTTCTCAAGCCTTTCACCCGGGAGCAGCCTCCGAAGCAAGCCGGCTGCTTCAGCCGCCCGCTCCCTTTGATCGACGTGCGGGTTGGTTCGGTAGGAGATGATGGCATCCGCACTGTGCACCATGCGCTCTGAAATGTTGGCGTGAAGATCCACCGTGGCCACCACCGGCTTGCCGGGACCTGCGATTTTACGCGCCAGGGCATAAATTTCCCCATCCGGATCCGTTCCTCCTGTGGCCGTCATCGCGCCGTGATTGCTCACAAAAATTCCGTCCAGCGGCCCTGCCGCAGCCAGCATCGTTTGCATCCGGGCGATGGTTTCATCAACAAAAGACTGCTCTGCCGGCCCGCCCGGTTCGGTGCCGGTGATCAGAATCGGAACTGGCTCCCAGGCACCGGAAGCGTTCATCGCCTCCATAAAACCGGGGATCTCCCCAGGCATTGCCGGCGCCGGTTTGACCGCCTCCGCCAGAAGCGCTTCACCTTTCAGATAACAGGCGCCCCGAAAATCCTCCTCTGTGGTCACCGGAGCAAAGGCGTTGCTTTCAAGATGCATTCCCAGCATCGCAATCCGTGGTTTCTCTGCACTCATAGACCCTCCTCTTTAAATCTTTTGGGTAACAACCCGTTAGGATGCGACCCTGGGCTGCGGTCAATCGGGGTTATATCGAATGGGAAGCATCGGGCGTCTTATCCGCGTATACGGCAGTATGGCCCACTATAGCAAATAATTGAAGGTAGGAATAGTTACTTCTCAGGTATCGATACAGTTTACCCTACTAACAGAACTTATGCAACGTTAGGGTTTATCCTCCCGCCTGGGAGAAGTAGTAATTCACGCCGTCCTTGAACCCGCCTTCAAATCCGCCGAGATCGATCTTTGGGTCATTGATTTTGTCCCACATATTTTTGGCGTTACGGCCTCTGTTCAGGACATCCGACCCAGTGCCGCTGTAGCTACCCTCTGCGTCACTGCCGCCGACGGCACCTTTGATCTCAACATCACCGATCTTGACCGATGCACTGAAATTGTCGGCCAGCCCCAATGCAAATTTTTTTGCTGCCGCGAGAATCTTTTTATAGTCGCTCATGATCAACGAATAGGCACTGACCGACCAGACCGATGAACTGACACCCACCAGACCGCCGGTGATGTAGTCCAGTCCGTCTCGCCACAAGTCGCTGAAAACCCGCTCAATCATGGACCCGCGTTCGCCGGTATCGAGCACCGCAATTGTTTCATAGGTGTTCGGGTTGACCTCCAGCCATGCCCATCTCGGCTTGCCGTCGACAATGGCCGGCTGAGATGGGAAGAGTACCGTATTATCGTTTGCATTCAGCATCTTGAAGACATGGGGCGGCATGGCAGCATTCAGCTCGTCTTCCATGTTGTAACGGGCGTCTGATGTCAGCCACAAAAGATCCGTGTCTTCAGGGAAAAAGGCCACCATCTCGAAGAAACCCATGCCGCCGTCGGTCAGGATGTCGGCTTCCAGCTTTGAGGCGAAGATGCCGCTCACGATGTTGAAGCCGTGTATGGCCTGTTCAGTGGTGTCTGGGCCGGGGTGGACCTGATTGACGGTCTGTCTGAGGTCAATGGTTGTGCGCACGGTCGCATCCTGATTCGGACGACTCACCGTAGCGATGATGCAACGGGGCTTGGTGGTACGCCCCACAACCAGTTCTTTTTTCCCGGCCAGATCGTTTTCGTACCTTGTCTGGGCACAGACAAACTTGTAGACAAGATTCCTGGAATACCACTTCAAGGCCGACAGATTGTCCGGGGCATCTTCGGCCTTGTGGATTTCCTGCATGACCTTGTCCAGGGACCTGGCTGCACCCATGGTCATGTCCGGCAGGTTCAGTCCCAGGGTGTGGAACCGATCCAAAATGGATTCGCCTTCTTCCAGCCGTCTTTCATACACGAGTTGGCTATTGGCCATATCAATGTTGATGCGTTCGCCGACAACTTCATATTCCCCGGTATCCAGGGTTTCACTGCCGATGACCCGTTTGTCGTTGCCGTCGAATATGGCTTTGATCACAGCCCCCGACTTGTAGCCGACCACGGTATAGCCGATGTCCACCGCACCGCGAGAGAGTTCAGGTAAGGTCGGGTTGGCCGTGAGCAGGTATATGGATTCGATGTCACCTGTATTCGTTTCGCCGGACAGGGCATTGGATAAATCGCGGTTCACCTGGCCCGATCCGCCACTTTTCGGTTTGACAAGCAGGGTGACCGTCACGGTGGATTGCATATCATCAGAGGAGATGTCATCATACTGCATCTTCCCCACAAGCCCCGGGAGCCTGGTGAGCGGTTCCAGGAAAGGGGACACGAGGACATGTTTATCCCCTTTGGCATCATGGTACAACAGCGCGGGCAGGCTGCTCACATTGGTTTCGGCCAAACCGGCCATAGCTGCGAGCCGGGTGCGTCCTTTGTCGGTTACCTCTAAGGTGATGCGTTTTGTTTTGATTCCCTGGCGTGCCAGAACCATTTCAGCCATACGCGCCAGATCTCCCTCGGATCCCCAGTTCTGGGTCAGGACCGCCTGGGGGGCGAACATATGGTGCCAGTCCATGCCGCCCGTGGGAAGATAGCGCACCGTAGCGAGCCGTTTCTTCAGGCTCGCAATGTCCTTGATGGCTGCGAATTGCACCAGCGCCGGGTCTGTTGCTTCGGGGGTTGGGACGCTTCGCATGGGCGGCGCGCCTCCGTCCACGTTTTTGACCTTGGGCTTGTAATGGCCGGGACGTTTGAACTGACGGGCATCGCGTTGTCGTTTAAGTTTTGCAACGGCCTCGTTCAATTCATCAATATGACTGGAGTTGGCATCAAGGCTGACACTGTCTCTGCGAATCAGAAGTTTGCCACCCGGGTAGCGGCGGGTATCCAGGTCATGATTGAGTCCGGGGAAAAGGTCTGAGGTCAGGGTCCAGTCGCTCGGTTCTGCGTCGCCGTAAGGCAGTTTGAAGATAACCAGTCCGCGCAGGCTGCCGCCGTCCGGGATCACTGTGGATTCCGTGATGCCGAAGACCAGGTCGTCGGTGGTCGAGTCCGGGGGCATTGTGCCGATGGGGATGATCGCATTGCCGGTTGCAAATCCCGCCATCCCCTTGGTTTTGCCGTAGTCCGGGATGGGAATCTCATTTTCCAGCCCGTCCTGTTCTTTGAATCCTTTCTTTTTCAGGATAAAGGCATTGGACATGGATGTGGATTCGCCGTCTTTGGTGTCGAAAAGGGTGATGTCGGCCACATACATGTCATCGTCATTATTGGATCTTTTGAAGTCGTTGATGACCATGCTGATTGCGTCACCCGTGATTGCGCCGGCAGGTGGCTGTATATCTGGTGCATTGGCCGCCCGTGCATCCAGAGGAATCACCACGCCGCCGCCTCGGACATCCACCACCAGTTCACCCAATCCCGCCTCCTTTGCCGTGTCTTCAGGAACCCTGAAAGCTAGGCGGATGCGGTTGTTCGAACCGGGTGAAAGCAGAGTCGGCGACAGGAATCCCAAGGGGAGAAGTCCGGTTGCGCCGTGCAGTCGGACTCCCAGGGCGCCTTCTTTTGTATTCAGGCGGAGGGAAAACCGCTCAGCCGGGTTGATGTCGAGCAGGGCCTGGACATTGGAGATAAAATCCGCCTCCACGATTCGATAGACACCGTAATCCCCCGCTTCCTGCTTGCCGATTTTCTTTACATCCTTGACCTCGCGTATGGACAGGGAAAAGGCGTCGGAAAGCTTGACCGGCGGTTTGGGCGGCAGGGTGCTGATACGGTCCAGTTCCCTGGTCATGGCGCCGATCAGGGGGATTTCCGCATGGCCGTAATTGGTGTCGTAGTAATGCAGCGACAACTGTTTCATATGGTCTTCAGGGACCATGAATGCCAGAGCCCCGGCAACGGTCTTTTCCGGCTCTATTGCCACGGCGTTTTGTCCGGGCAGGATCAGCGGCTGCTCCGTCAGCCATGTGGCCGGGGAAACTGATGTCACAAATTCGTTGTTCCAGCGCAGAAACAGATGCCGTTTGAGATCGGGGATCAGATAGGTGGGCACCATCTGGACCTGTTTGCCTTTTGTGGCAGCCTCGTTGCCCACCCAGGATGCAGGATGATTTGTTCCGTCCGGGTATACGATCACTGTCTGCCTGGGGAGGATGTTTTTCATTTCCGTGGTGAGGACCAGGTAACGGAAGCTGGAAGGAGCGTCCACGCCCCGCAACCGGCTCAAGAAGTAGGCTTCGTTGATCGTAAACGAGGCAGCCTCGTTCTTACCGGTAACACCGATGGGGATACGCTTGCTGATCTTGGCGTCACGCACGGGAACCGAATCACCTGTGATCATGTCAGCCGTTTTCGGATCGTACCGTTTTTTCAGGTCGGTCAGGGTGTAGCCGATGGCGGCCGGCAGTTCCACGGATGTATCCGAATTGACAATCGGCAGGATCGCCTGTTCAGCATTGGCAAAGGTCCGGTTCCTGCCCGACTTCTCCCGGTATGCGAGCGTTACGTCCACAAGGGTTTTTACATCCTGGTTTTTGGCGGCCGGTTTTCTTATGTCTGCAACTAGGGTTTCTAACGACTGGGCCAGAGCATCCGGGGACTCTGTCAGGATGTAACGGCCGCCGGAAATTTGTGCGGCATGTTTGAAGGCTTTTTCATCCAAAGCCCCGATGCCGACCCACAGGCAGTAAATGCCTTCGTCTTTGAGTTTGGCAAGCATGGTGTCAAAGAAAACTTTTTCCTCACCGTCCACTTCCAGTGCCGCATCGGTGATGAAGATCATATACCGTTTGCCGGAAGGGATGGCGGCCTGGGTTTTCAGGGCGGAGAAAACGGCCATGCCGATCTGCGTGCCGCCGTTGGCATACAGGTCGTTAATGCCCGCAAGAATCGCCCCCTTGTTGCTGGTGGTCACCTGATTGATGTAAATGTCGTCCTCAAAGCTCATGACTTGACAGAGAATGTCGTCGGGCAGGGAGGTGTAAAAATCGTGTAAGAGCGTCTTGACCTTGTCCATCCGGTAATCGCAGCCGGACTTGTCCGGCGTGGTGTCCATGGAGCCGCTGACGTCAACCATGCAGGTAACTACGGGAACGTCCGACGGACGGCTTTTTGCCGGACGGGCATAGGTGGCGGTGAACGTATTGCTCAGGTTTGAACGAATGAATGCAAAGGCATCGGTGAGGGCTGTGGGGTTGCTGGCTGCGTAGTATCGCCCGCCGGACAATGAGGCGATGCGATCCAGGGTATTGATGTCGTGCCCCTTGCCGAATCCGATCGTATACACGGGAATTTTTCCCTTGTTTACAGCAGCAAGCGTCTCTTCCTTTGTCGCCTTGCTTCCGGGTCCGCTGTCGTTATGGTTGGCATCGAAACCGTCGGTAAACAGGAGCAGGGCGGGGCGCTTGGCACCATTAAGCATCTCCAGACCGAGCAACACGGAGTCGTTGAGGGCGGTTGCGCCGTTGGCCCTGACTTTTGCCAGTCCCTTGAGGGCTTTATCCTTTGTGGTGCCGTCGATGGGCTTGGGTTTGGTATCGAAATCCACCACGCGTATTTTGGCATCAATCGGTAGTGTTTTGATGAATCTCCTTGTGGCATCAAGGGCGTTTTTCATCTGCCCCTTCATGGAACCGGAAGAATCCAGGAGCAGAACAATATCCAGGGGAATCCGGGTTCGCTTGACGGACAACACCTCGGCTTTGACGCCACCCTCTTTGATTGTGAGATCTCTCTCTTTGGGTATAATGGACTTGGCGTCTTCACCATGGAGCGAGAACGTCACATCGATTTGATTGCCTTTGCGCTCAATGTCATTGATCTCAAGCCCGTTGCCGCCCTCCTCACCAAAAACGCCGGTCATGGCCAGGGGCCAGTCGAGCACGGTTTCTTTGCCTGAATGAACCGGAATGAGGTTGGCACGGATGGCCGTGGCCTTGTCGGTCTTGTTGGGGCCGATCTCCACGGTCCATAGACCCGCGGGTAAGAGGAAATAGGCATCGCCTTCGGGTGTGACGTCGCCATTTTCAAAGCTTGTTCCGCCTGGAATTTCCGGATGATCCGTGTAGATGACACCAAACTGGGAATCTGTCCTGACTTTCGCCAGACCGTAGGGAACATTCATGACGCGCAACGCTCCAAGCTTCTCGCCCATTTCAACGACGGGCACGGGATATTGGTGTTCGGTGAGTTCCACGATCACATTTGCGGCCGGCGTGTCGCTGTTGGTGGACAGCGTGAATGTACAGGATCCAGCTTCCTGGGGAATGGTGTCAAAAACAAACCGTTTGGCCCGACCACCGTTTGCGTACCATTTGCGGTTGACCGTACGTTTGTATGCACCGGTCTGGATGATCTGCTCGGCCTCGACCGTATACTCACCATCGTTGGGTATGGTGAGTGTCAGGCTGCGGAATTTTCCCCCCGGATTGATGGTATGAAAACGCACTTCGGCTCGTTTTTCCTCACCCATTTCAAAGGAGATCCGTTTGCCGGGGTCGATACGCAATGTTTTGACCACCACCAGTTCCAAGCCCTGTTCCAATCGAGCCCGGCACCACCAGACTTCTCCTTTGCCAGCGTCTTTTTTGAATATTGCCATGGATGGGTCCCATTGGAGAATTTCCGCGCCAATGGATTCGGCATAAGCCTTAAGCGGTTGCCGATATGCTTCCGGGTCTCCGTCTTGATTCATGTACCAGATGTCGCCTGATACTTCTTCCATACGGATTGCGTCCTCGACCTGTATTTCGATTTCCAGGGATGCGTTCTTAACGATTTCCACACTGGAATAGGCGCCCATATCGCCCAAAGGATTGATGTAAGGCGCAGGGTGTTCGGAGGCAATGGCAGAAGCCCAGAAAAGGATTGTCATAAAAACGGCTGAAAGAATTTTCATTGATTTAAACAAATAGGTTCCTTAATTTTGCGCTGTGGATTATTCCTGCTATAGACGCATACATTTTTTGAATTAAACGAACCCGATAAACAGCAGGCTCAATGGATCGATACTGAAAACCATAAAGGGGCGTCATCTAAAGAAATGAAGCCCCTGCCATATGCTTATTGCTGCCGGCTCTCAGTTAGTTAAATATACTTTTAAAAACACCTCTGACACTATCTTTGACCTCATCAATCGTTGCATCTTTGGCTTCCTGTTTTGCTGCATGGCCCACATCTTTTGCATCCTGTTCAAGGACCCCGCCTGCCTGGCTTTTCTGGGGCGGTGTCGGCATTTGGCTCTGAATGTCGGCACTGCCGCCAGCACTCGATATTCGCCCGGGGTTGTCCTTAAGCAACTCTCGAATAGCAGCTTTCGCCTGGTTCTGCATCATCTGATCTGCTTGTTTATCCTGTTCAAAGTTTATGTTTGACGGCAGTTTGAATCTGGATGAGGGAGCACTTTTTTTCTTAACCCTGGTGGCGACATGATTAATTTTCATTCCCATCATGGTCCCGTCTGTTTTCAAAACCAGATCTGTTCCGCTGATTGTATATGAAATAATTCCCCCCATGGTCACCTTGTCACAGTTGAAACCCAGGATTTTTGCCGCATTTTTCTGGCACTTCCCTTCCATTCCTCCAATGGTTACAATGCCTTGGCTTTCTGCGTTTTTAGCCACTTTTTTTTGTTCGCTTTTTGAAAGATTATTAAATTCCTGGGCCATAAATTTTTTCAGGTTGGCCTGTTGGGTACCGGTGTTTTCCAGCAGATCGATGGTGTATACCCAATCCGGAGTTGTAATGATAATTTCTTTTTGCTGTTGGGTGATGCCGAAGGTTTTTATGGATGTATTGCTGTACTCAGCCCGATGTCTGCCGTAATCTTTTATATAAAGGGTCTTTTCCCCATTCATGGCACCGGACATTTTTGTATCGATAATTGCGTTTTTAAAGGGAAGTTTCGTGGCCCAGGGATTGTCCATGGCAAATGCAGATGTCGCAGAAATTAAGATGACCAATAGAGAGATGATTTTTTTCATTGCTGTTTCCTTACATTAGGTTAAGAATTCGGGAACGGATCTATCCCTTCATCGACGATACTTCTCTATCCTGATAAATTCTTCAGTGTTTATGATCACCTCCTTTGGGCTGTGATGTTTTTGCCGGCGCAAAGGATCGGGGGCGAAATAAATTGAACAGAGATTGCGAAGGATTTTGGTTTATATTCAAGGCGCGTTGAAGGTCGCATACTTTTCGTATGTGGGCTTTAACGCAACGCAGAAGACAGGCCAAAAGACGAGCAAGATTGTTCAAGTTATTGAGTTCACGATCCTAAACTGTCCGGAAGTTGTTAACGGGTGTCTGCAAGTGATGTGCCGGGGATTGGAATTTTTGAAATCGAAAGGGATTAATGAAGAAGAATCAGGAGGTTACATTCTTTTAAAAAAATTTCACCGCCATGTAACGCGTCGAGCCACAGGCGTTAGGTATAAAAATATATACAACCTGTATAAAAAAGTAGAACCTGTTACTCATAAAGGATCGGGGAACCGGCATGAAATTACTACTTCGCAGCCGGCCATTTCGATATAAATATTCTTGAATCGCCGGGGAACCAATGTCCCGGCTGCTATCCTAAAACAGTTTCGGCCTCCTGCAATTGCTCAACAATAGAGAGGTTCTGGGGGCACTTGGGCTCGCACTCGCCGCATTGCACACAAACGCTGGCATTGAGTCCCTTTATTTTTCCCAACCAGGGTGTCCAGACCTCCTCTCCGGTCAGGTTCGCATAGGCTTTTTTGGCTTCCGCTGTCAGACCCCAGACACGGTGCCAGTTGATATACCGGAAAACCTCTGAAATCAAAATCCCGTTGGGACAGGGCAGACAATATCCGCAGCCCGTACAGTAAAGCTCAGCCAGTTTATTGTATTCTTCTGCGAGCCGGTTGATCTTCTGCCTTTCGTCTTCACGGATTTCTGTTTCCTGTTCTGCGGCGGCAACGTTCTGCTCGATCTGCGCCCAGTCGCTCATACCCGAAAAGGCAGTCGTGACATTGGGGTTGCCCCAGACAAATCGGAACGCCAGTTCAAAGGGCTTCATTTCTGACAGATCTTTTTCGTCGGAAAAAAACCGGGTGGGGATTGCCAGCCGGCCGCCGCCCACAGGGCCCATGATTGATACACCCAGGCCTTTTTGGGCCGCGCGAGCTATGGCCGGTGCATTGTGCTGGTATAGAAAGTTGTACTGGACCAGCATTCCGGCAAATTCACCGGTGTCCACCAGCCGTATGATGTTTTCCGGTGTATCATGGCTGGAAAAACAGATGTGCTTCACCAATCCTTCGGAACAGGCCCTGCGAATTTCGTCCAGTGCCATGCCCGGCGGTGCGATGTAATCGGTAAATTCACGCCACTTCAGATTGTGGAACATCATAAAATCGATATAGGGGGTGTCCAGGCGCCGGAGGCATTCTTCAAACTTTGCCCGCCATACGTGGGGTTTACCATCTTCTTTTTCGTGAACCGGAATTTTGGTGGAGATGAAAAGACTTTCCCGGTCGTAGCCTCTAATCGCCCTGCCCACGGCGACTTCGCTGGTACCTTCAAGGTAATCATAGGCGGTGTCGATGAAATTGATACCCAGATCGATACCGCGCCTCAACAACGGCAGGGATTTTTCAAAATCGCAGGTCTCGTCTTCCAGTGTCGGCAGCCGCAGCGCACCGTAGCCCAGGGTTGATACCCGAATGCCGGTTTGGCCAAATGTTTTGTAATGCATCGTCAACCATTTCTCCGCATATTAGAGATATTACTTCTACAATATCAACTATCTTACCCGGACCGATTCCAGCCCCGCAACCCTTAATTATTCAATTTCGTTGCGCAGGTTCTTTTTCACCCACCGGTAGGTTTCGCGAAAGTGAAGGAAATCATTTTTATTGCATTTTACCCCGGGAGGTGGGCAAATGATTTTGTAAAAACACGCTGAAAACCGTTTTCACTTTCATTTTTTTAGATAGGGCTCATCCATAAACTAACGTTTTTGGACTCGCGCTATCAGCTATCAGCTATCAGCTATCGGCTTTCAGCAAAAGGCTCTAAAAACAGGTTCTTAGCTGATCGCTGACCGCTGACCGCCGAAAGCTCCATTCAGAAATTGCTTATTTCTGGATGGACACTAGATAGGGGAGATCTGTCGTTATGGGGCAAAAATTAAATTCCATGATAATCAACGAAAACGACTCTGTTGCGGTGGCCTTTAGACAAATCGAGGCGGGTGACCGTTTAGACGCGAGTGGTCATATAAAAGTGCAAGAGAACATTCCCATGGCCCATAAAATAGCTGTCAAACCGATTGAAACCGGTGAAGCGGTGATTCGATACGGCCATTCAATCGGGATCGCAACTGAAAAAATTCTGCCCGGCAGCTGGGTGCATACCCATAATTTAAAACCTTCCGAAGAACCGGATTCATACGAATATACGCCCAAATTCGGTGATTTTTCTGCGAAACAGACAGAAGAATTGTTTTTTAATGGATATAACCGCGATGATGGTCAAGCAGGTATCAGAAACCATATTTTTATCATACCCACCGTTTTTTGTGCCAATGGGCCGGCTGCAAAAATTGCCCAGATGGCAACCGCCAAGCACGGAACAACAGAAAATTTTGATGGGTTTTTGCCGTTAACCCATGGCTTCGGCTGTGGTCAGGAAGGTGAAGATGTAAGGTATCTTCAATTGATATTATCTAAATTGGCGGACAATCCGAATGCCGCCGGCGCATTAATTCTTAGTTTAGGATGTGAAGTAAACTCATTGGATGTGTTTAAACCATTTCTAGGAGAATTTGATCCGAATCGAATAAAAATACTGAAACTCCAGGACGTTGAAGATGAGCTTGAAGAGGGGCTGAAATTATCGGGAGAATTGTATCGTTATGCTGCCGGATTCAAAAGAGAACCGGTGCCGGTTTCAAAACTGGTGCTTGGGTTAAATTGCGGCGGCTCGGATGGATTGTCGGGGATAACCGCCAATCCTGTTTTAGGTGAAGCCTGCGATGTCATCGTATCCCAGGGCGGAAGCGTCATGATGACAGAGGTTGCCGAAATGTTCGGTGCCGAGAAGATGCTCATGGACAGAGCAAAGGACGAGAAGGTATTTAAGAAGATTGTGGATATGATTGAACATTATAAAAATTATTTTGAAAAACACGGTGTTGATTATGCCGGTGACCTGACCCAGGGAAATTATGCCGGAGGGTTGACGACGCTGTCCGAAAAATCCTTAGGCTGTACTCAGAAGGCAGGAAATGCTCCGGTGTCAGATGTCATTCAATATGGTGAACGTCTAAAAGTTCCCGGGCTGAATCTATTTAACGGACCGGCACACGATTCGATCGGAATTACTGCCGAAATTGCCGCCGGAGCAAACATGGTCGTCTTTACCACAGGAAGAGGCACACCGGGTGGTTTTGCAGCGCCCACCGTAAGAATGGCCACAAACAGTGAACTGTTTAACAAGAAGAAACACTGGAATGATTTTAATGCCGGTTCCTTGCTGGAAGGAAAATCAAAAGAGACCTTAACCCGGGAGTTACTCGATCTGTTGATACAGGTTGCATCCGGTGAAGTGAGGACAAAAAATGAGATTAACGGTTATTTTGAGATCGGGATATTAAGAAACGGCGTTACCTTTTGAACCGGCTGGCTGGATATTTGATACGCGATGCTCGATAATTAGCAATGAACTCGGTCTGAGTTCCAAAAACATCCAGCATCCAGCATCGAGCATCCAGCATCCAGCATCCAGCATCCAGCATCCAGCATCCAGCATCGAGCATCCAGCATCGAGCATCCAGCATCCAGCATCCAGCATCGAGCAACCAGCATCGAGAATCGAGCATCGAGCATCGAGCATCGAGCATCCAGCATCGTTTATTTATCAGTATTTTAAATTATTTCTGTCGCAACAACATCAAATGGTTCCAACTCTTTTTGCAACTCTATGGTTCACCTTCCATATGCGCCTCTATCCGATGGCCGCTGGTAGATGCAAATACCAAATTTTGGGAGCATGACCATGATATGGTCAAAAATACCGGTCTGGATGGCATCAAATTCCGCCGGTCTGAAAGGACCTTCGGAAAGGCCGGCCCTTTTGAAAACAGACCCCAATGATATGTCACTCACTGCGGGGATATACTGAGACCGGGTCTGCGCGGTTAGGAGTGCTCTGCGCCTCGGTTTTTCCTTTATTTTAAGGTTTTCACTGTTTCGCGAAGCACCATCTTCTGGATCTTGCCCGTGGACGTCTTTGGCAATTCCCCAAAGACCACGCTGCGGGGTGTTTTGAAATGGGCCATGTTGTCCCGGCAAAAATCGATGATATCGGCTTCGCTGACGGAGGCATCGGGCTTGAGCGTCACAAAAGCACAGGGCGCCTCTCCCCATTTTTCATCCGGTTTGGCCACCACCGCAGCTTCCAGCACCGCCGGGTGCCGGTAGAGGACCTCTTCTATCTCGAGGCTCGATACATTTTCACCGCCGGAAATGATGATGTCCTTTGACCGATCCTTAATCTCGATGTACCCGTCGGGGTGGACAACGGCGAGATCACCCGTATGAAACCAGCCGTCTCTGAATGCTTCGTCGGTGGCCCTGGGGTTTTTTAAATAGCCCTTCATAACGGTGTTGCTGCGGATCATCAGCTCTCCGATGGTTTGGGTGTCGGCAGGAACGTCGGTCATGGAGAGGGGGTCACATATGCGGATCTTTTCAACCGTCGGGTATTGCACGCCCTGACGGGCCACCATTGCCGTCTGCTTTTCTTTGTCAAAAGTATCCCAGTCCCCCTGCCACGCACAGAGTGTCGACGGGCCAAAGGTTTCGGTAAGCCCGTAAAGGTGGGTGACATGAAAGCCCATCGCCTCCATGCGCGTGATCACCGTACTCGGAGGCGCCGCCCCGCCGGTTGCGACTTCCACCGTATCCGGAAACGGCTGCTTTGCTGAGTCCGGTGCATGGATCAGCAGGTTCAATATGATGGGAGCTCCGCACATATGTGTCACCCTGTTTTTTAAGATGGAAGAGAAAATCAGGGCGGGATCGATTCTCGGCAAACAGACATGCGTTCCGCCCACCGCCGTGACCGCCCATGTATAGGTCCAGCCGTTGCAGTGAAACATGGGCAGGGTCCAGAGGTAGACGGTGTCGGCTGTGAGCTTAAAGGCAAGCACATTTCCCAATGCATTCAGATACGCTCCCCGGTGGTGGCAGACAGCACCCTTGGGGTTGCCGGTCGTGCCCGAAGTGTAGTTGAGTGAAATGGCCTGCCATTCATCTGAAGGCCCCTGCCACTTGTCGTCTGGATCACCCTCGTTGAGGAGTGATTCATAGTCCTGATCACAGATGGCGGTCTCGAATCCGCCCAGCGGGTCGTCTATTTCAATTACAGGAAGCGGGTTGTCCGTTTTTTTTAATGCAGCACGGACCACATCGGCATACTGCCGGTCGGCGATGAGCAGTTTGGCCTCGCCATGTTCCAGAATAAAGGCGACCGTGTCTGCGTCCAGGCGGATGTTCAGGGCATTTAATACGGCGCCGCACATGGGTATGCCGAAGTGGGCCTCCAATAGAGGGGGGATGTTGGGCGCCATCACAGCCACCGTATCTCCGGTGCCGATCCCCCGTTTTTTGAGTGCCGACGAAAGTCTGCAGCATCGGGTGTAAAACGTTTTATAGCTAAACCGCATGTCGCCGTGAATAACGGCGGTCTTGTCCGGATACACCGCCGCAGACCGGGCAAGGAAGCTTATGGGGGTCAGCGGCGTATAGTTTGCCGGTCCTTTCTCTAAGTGCTGATCATACTTGCTCTTATTCCTTGTCATGGCGCACCTCTAAGCAGCCTTCGCCATCCCTTTACCCGAAAAAACCTGAAACCCAATAAACGGCCCCGCAGCCCAGGCAACGGGATTTCTGCTCTGTTTAAACTTTGCCAACCGGTGCCAGGTAAATGACGAATTCCTCTTCTCCGTCCAACCCCACCAGAGAATCTATCTCTTCCTGATAGTAGGCTCCGATGGCGCACGTCCCTGAATTGATGGCCGTGCAGGCAAGGTAGAGGTTTTGGCAGAGATGGCCGACGTCCATCGGTACAACCCGTAAAAACAGTGGCGCATAGCGCCATTCAGTCCGGTAGGGAATGAAACTCCACAAAAACGTAACCGCGCAGCGTCCCGCAAACACCTGCTTCCGGCATATGGGGCCCAGTCTCTCTGACAGGGTGTCGTCAAGCCGCATAAAATGCAGTTTATGGTCCAGGGGGAGATACCGGTAGAGACCCGGCTGCAGCCCCTCGACATTGTGGACCGCAAGATAGGTCTCGAAGGGATGACGGCATCCAGCGGAAGGAACGGTGCGCGTGACGCGTTCTCCTTCGGTTATGACTCTGCGAACACCCTGGGTGGCCCAGAGCAGGAAGGTCAGCTCCTCAACACTGAGCGGTATGTCCTTGAATTTTCGATGGCTTTTACGTTTAGAAAAAGCCTCCCGCAATGAAATGTCGCCCAGTTCGGTTGCCCGGGCTTCCGGCAAGTCGACGATGATTGCATCTTCAGGCACCGGTTTCTGGGGCGCTGGGGCAGGGATTTTCTTTTTCTGGTCGGTGTCAAAGTCTCCCCACTCATCCCAATGTCGTGATTTCAAAAACTCCCGATTCATCCGTTTGTAATCCATGGTATCCCTCTCAAAAAAACGTATACTCCGACGCACACCCCGTCCTCAATAGACAGGGCCCCGCCAATGCGCCCTGCAAAAGGTCTTCTGGCTAAAGGACCGGCACCGAGTGGATATCGAATTCGCAATGGCCGAGGATCTCGGCCCGGGTCAGTTTCCCCGAGGCGACCTCCGTGATTTCATCGAAAATATGCCTGCCAACACTCTGGATGGTGCCTTCACCGGCCACGATGACACCGGCATTGACATCGAAGTTGTCCTTCATTTTCTCGTAGGTCGTGCTGTTGGTAGAGACCTTTATGACCGGCGCGATCGGTGATCCGACGGGTGTTCCGCGTCCCGTCGTAAAGACAATGATTTGAGCCCCGGCAGCGAGCAGGCCGATATTCGACATGACATCGTAGGCGGTCCCATCCATGATCACCAGGCCTTTTTTTGTCGGCTTCTGACCGTATTTCACAACCTCCGTGATCGTGGTGCTGCCGCCCTTGCGGATACAGCCCAGTGATTTTTCTTCAATGGTTGTGAGGCCGCCCTCGATGTTTCCCGGCGATGGCTGGGAGCCTCGAATATCAGCACCCATCGACTTGGCCGTCTCTTCAGCCGCTGTGATGGCTTCATAGATCCGCTCTGATACTTCGGCGTCTGCTCCGCGCCGGGCCAGGATCTCTTCGGTCCCCAGCATCTCGGTGGTCTCGGAAAACATGGCCGTGCCGCCCTCGGCGATCAGAAGATCCGAAGCCATGCCGGCAGACGGGTTTGCCGTAAGGCCGGAAAAGGCGTCCGACCCCCCGCACTCCAGGCCCAGCACCAGTTCGGAAACATCGATCGGCTCCCGCTCTAAACGGGATGCTTCCGCCAACAGCTTCCGGGCCAATTTCTTACCCTCAGCCACACATTTTGTGGTTCCCCCGACATCCTGCAGGCTGATGGTCTCGACCCGCTGGCCGATCTTTGCCAGCTCTTTGCCAAGTACCTCCGGGCTGATCAACTCGCAGCCGTTTCCGACGAGCAGGACGGCGGCAACGTTTGCGTGCCCGGTGATTCCGACCATCGTCCGAAGAACCTGTTCCTTGTCTTCTCCCACATGCCCGCAACCGCAGCCGTGGATGGCATGCACGGTGCCCGGGACCTGGCTGCTGATCATTCGTGCCACCTCAGAGGAGCATACGACGGTGGGAAAGACCAGGACGTGGTTTCGCACGCCGATGGTACCGTTGTCTCTACGAAATCCTGAAAACTTCATTGCCTGTCTCCTCTTCCCTTCCGGCTCTCCACATTGTGGACATGGACGTGCTCGCCTCTTAGAATCGGCTGGATTGTCAGGCCGATGGCTTCACCGTATTTTATGACAGCCTGTCCCTGGGGGATCGTCTGGAGGGCAAACTTGTGGCCAACCGGAATGTCCTGGGTCAAGAGGATCTCGATGGTTTCACCGTCAACCTCAACCCGCACGGGATCTTTTTTTCCGAGCGGGTGCAGTGCCGTGGCGACGTTATCCTTAAAGTCGATAACAATGGCGTTCTCTTTCACGAAAAAGCTCCTCTCTCTAAAACGTTCAATCGAAATTATATGCTTCTTTAGCAAAGGAGAGCAGACCGGATTGCTCTAAATTCGTCAGCGGCGCCAGGAAGGTCACCTGGACGACGCCGGGCAGCCGCCCGATTTCGATCGCGCCGGTTATGGTCGCCCGGTTGCGGATTTCGGCCACACTCATGTCCAGCAGCGCGGCCGCACGTTCAAGCCCGTTTTCTGTGGCGGCGTTGATGGTCCCTCCCGTGCCGATGACGGAGATCGGGGCGCTTGTTTCGATCACCGCCTGACCCCACTCCCGGGCCAGATCGGCGGCACGCTGCTTCTCTTCCGTGCTCAGCGGGCGCGCCAGGGGCGGCAGGTCTTCGGCCAGGGGAAACAGCACCGGTCCATCCAGCCGCCGGCCCTTGACGACCTCGACCTGCAGGGTCGCTGTGCCCGACACGTCCATTGTGTGACCGGCGATTTCGCCGTCTCCCTGGAGGGCATGCATGTCGCCCACATAGATACCGCCTCCCGGCACTTTGACAGGAACCAGCAGAATGGTTCCCGGGCGGACGGCGTCGATGTCCATGTGTCCGTCGGTGCGATGCTCCAGCTGTTCCGCGGTCACGGCGAATTCGTGGGGCGCGCCGATCAAAAACGTGCCGAAGTCTCCGGCGTTGTGTGAGTCCGGCAGCGCAACCGCCGGGGTGGAGCCGAGTTGTCCCAGGAAGGGGCGCATCCGGCCGACGATACCGACCAGGTCGGCCGGGGCGAGCACCAGGACTGAATTCTGTTTTGAATTATCCGGGCAGGCCGAATAGGATTTGGGGTCTTTTGCGAGGCGTTCGGCCGTGGTTTTGTCGACTGTCAAGCCAACCTGGCCGGATTTGTCGAAGACAACCGTATACCCGCTGGTGAAGCGAAACGGGGTTACGGCCTGGCCGCAGTTTACGCACCGGATGGCCTCGGGACCCGTGCCTTCGATTCTTGTTTCAGGGTAGAGGGTGTCACAGTTCGGGCATTTGGAGGCGACGTAAGGGTCACCCAGAAAGTATCCGTCGACCATTTCATCGTTGCCGGATGCGGTGGCCGTGGACGTGACGTTTACACTCCGGATGCGAATGGCGATGGCGTCTCCGGGTTCGGCATTTTCAACGGCTACCGGTTGGGTGACCTCGTGGCCGCCCCGCAGCGAGGGGGTCATCATCGGTCCCCAGCAGCCCGGGTTCGTATTGGCAATGATGGTGCCGCCGTCCTTTACCGGACCCAGCATCGGTTTGTTCGGATCCAGGATGCCATCGGTATAGGTGCTGACAAAGACAGTGGTTCTGGCCTGGTCTGCCTGTTTCATCTGCTTCCTCCTTCTGCCCGCAAGGGGCTGTTTGAGAAATCAAAGTTTTTACGGATATTGAGTAAATTCCGCAGCCCTTATGTCCAACTATAGGGCAGATTTTTTAGAATCCCTTTTACCTCCGGTGCATTGTTCGCTAAAAATATCGTCAGCTCTTCAAGTGCGTACTCATCCATCTCAATCCTGCTCATTTCGATCAGGTCCGCAAGATTGGCAGCCGCATCGATCATTCTATCGTATGCGTCGGCTTCCTTTTTACTTATATTCTGCAAAATGGCGGTCTATTTCTTTTTTTGCTTGGACTTGGGTTTTTTGGCGGTGGCCTTTTTATCTTCGACCGGCACCGGATCTGCCGGCGTTTCAATTTTGGCGTCTGACCGTGTTGCCGGCTTTATACCTCTGAGGATAAGGGTCACTTCAGGGGCATTTTTGGCCAGATAGATGGAAATCTCCTCCACTGTCTTTGCATCAAGATCGATCTGAAGGTCGCCTTTTTTAATAAATGCCGCCAGATTCTCTGCGGCGTCGAGCATCCTGTCGTATGCATCGGCCTCTTTTTTTACGTCAAATACCTTATCAAGTTCAACGCCGTTTCTGACAACGATATATCTTGTGATAACAGCCATCGTCTATGATCCCTCCTTTTACAAAAAATGGTGTCCGACCCCATCTGTATACTGCATTGCTGCCGGCAGATAGATAGGTGTGGATTCAAAATTGCTGAATAAAAAGCCACCGGTTATGGAGCTGAAATAAGCCAGGGAAGGTACAACTGCAAAATTTATAACGAAAATAGAGGATTATGTCAATTTATAAAAGACGGAAAAGCACGCGGCGCCTGCCTGCGCTGCGCGAGCAGATCCACCCTTTAAAATTCGATCCGGCTGAGCCGTTCGGCCCTGAGTTCAGGACCCATGTGCGCCTCACCGGTTGCGGTCCGCTTGTAAAAAATGGTAAGTCCGTGGCTCGAAAAACCTGGTTGGGTCATTACGGTCGGATTCGATGAATGAATTCTGCGTGACCGTCCCGGTCAGGGTATCATTATGATTGAAAGAGTGGAAATCTCCGGTTACAGTTGGCGCGGTAAAAAAGAAAGGTCGGGCAGATGACTTACGATATTGTGATGGAAATGATCTTTAAGACGGTTGGCGGTCTGGGCATATTTCTGGTAGGCATGAAATATATGTCCGAAGGCATGCAGGCCGTGGCCGGGAGCCGGTTGCGGCAGCTGATTCACGCGGCAACTAAAAACAGGTTTGTGGCATGCGGCCTGGGGATCATTATTACCTGCATCATTCAATCAAGTTCAATTACCACTGTGATGGTGGTAGGGTTTGTCAACAGCGGGCTTATGTCTCTGACACAGGGGATCGGTGTCATCATAGGCGCAAACATAGGGACAACGATCACCGGGTGGCTGCTGGCTTTAAAGATAGGACAGTACGGACTGCCGATCCTTGGCCTGTCGGCAATGGTCTTTGCCTTCGCCAGGAAAGATAAATTGCATTTTTCAGCGATGACGTTCATGGGAATCGGTATGATATTCTTCGGGCTGACCCTGATGTCTGAAGGTTTCAAGGCGATTCGTGATGTCCCCGAATTTATCGGCTGGTTTACCGTCTTTACTGCGGATTCATTTGCCGGGGTTCTGAAATGCGCGCTGGCCGGAGCGGTTCTCACAACTGTTGTTCAGTCATCATCTGCTGCACTGGGTATTGCCATCGGTATAGCAAGTGCAGGGGTCATCAGTTTTCATACCGCCGCGGCGCTTGTATTGGGGGTAAATATCGGGACAACCATCACCGCCTTTCTTGCCTCCCTGGGCACCGGAACCAATGCGAAACGGGCCGCATACGCACATATCGTATTCAACGTTGTCGGGGCACTCTATATTATCGTCCTGTTTCCGTATTATATGAAAATAATAGAATATCTTATCGGCGGTGATCCGGGCCTCATGGTGATGAGGGGCAGCCAGGAAACCTACCCGCATATTATCAAAGGGATCGCCCTGGTGCATTCCGGGTTCAATATTGCCAACTGTGTACTGCTCATCCCTTTTGTCCCGAAGTTCGCGCGGCTCCTGACCCGGCTGATCCCGGAAACGGCCGGGCCGGAGGATAAGGAAATTGAGCGGATAAAGTTTCTGCTGGAAGAAGCGGTGGCCATGCCGGATACCGCTTTGGGGCTCGCAGAGAAGGAACAGAGCGGGCAGGTAAAGAAGTTGATCGCGTTTGTTGACTGTTACCGCCAGTTGGATGATCTTAAGAAAGCAAAAAAAACGGTCAATATTGAGGATATCCATGAATCGAACCGGATAATCCTGGGGTATATACAAACGTTCCTTAAGAATCTGATGGAGCGGGATATTTCTTTCGAGTTGTCAGAACAGTTGCTTCATATCATGAACCGGAACCATTTAATCGTTTCCCTTGAAGAAAGTGTCTACGAACTGATCTCGGTATTAGAGAATTTCCGCTCCACAGCAGCACCAACATTGACGACCGGAATCATTGAAAGTACCGAGACTATTATTATGACTACCTGTGATGCGCTGAAAAATAATGATCCACAGGAAGTAGAAATACTGCTCACCATTACCGCCGGGGGAGGGGAGACCATGAAAAGGATCAGGAATACGTATCTTTCCGGTCAGGAGCATCTATCCCCGGAAGACAAATCCCATATTTTGGAGATCACCAACCTGTTCGAGCGTATCGTCTGGTTGTGTAATTCATTGGGTTCCGTCCTAGCCGCGGACCGATGAATGCTGTCAATGTTCAATAATGCGGAGCAGCCGCGAGCCGTTCTGTGACCTTCTCAATTTTTCCGCCATCAGTCTTCGTGGGCCGGCAGGTGGATGATGTAGCCGCCGGACCGTTCGTCTCCTTCCAGCTCCAGCAGGCCGCGGCACTGCCCGTCTTCCAGCAATTGGCTGAAGGATCGAAACCCGTAATAGGACTCGTTGAAACCGGGTTTCTGCCGCTTCAGGGTCTGCTTGACCATCGAGCCCCAGATCTTGCCCGATTCACCCCGCTCGGCGATCAGCGCCTCGATGGTTTCGACGACCAGATCGACGGCCTTCTGTTTTTTGTCTTCCTCGTCTTTCGGGGCTCCCTTCTTGGGTGTCGCGTCCGGACGCGGTTTCGAGGCTTTTTTCTTGCTTTTCTTCTTCTTTGTCTCTTCCTCCCGAATCAGGTCATCGTAATAGATGAACTCGTCGCAGTTTGATATCAGCAGGTCCGAGGAGGAGTTTTTCACCCCGCAGCCGATGACCACCTTGTTGTTTTCGCGCAGCTTGCTCACCAGAGGCGAAAAATCCGAGTCCCCGCTGATGATGACAAAAGTCTCCACGTGGCTCTTGGTGTAGCACAGGTCCAGGGCATCGACCACCATGCGGATGTCTGCCGAATTCTTACCCGACTGGCGGACGTGGGGGATTTCGATCAACTCGAAGGCGGCTTCGTGCATGACCCCCTTGAACTCCTTGTAGCGCTCCCAGTCGCAATAGGCCTTCTTGACGACAATGCTGCCCTTCAGCAGCAGGCGTTCGAGCACTTTCTGGATATCGAATTTTGCAAACTTGGCGTCCCTTACACCCAGGGCGACATTTTCGAAATCGCAGAACAAAGCCATATTATTGATCTCGACCTGGCTGGCCATATGCCGTTCCTCCTTTAATCCCCCATAGGCGGGGAATTCAACCCTTGTCCGCCTCTGGCGGATTAAAATCCCACTTCTTTTTCAACCACGGACAGGGCGTTGTCAAGGATGTTGACCATGTCATCGATCTGTTCCTCCGTGATGATAAAAGGAGGACCCAGCTGAATCATGTCGCCTGACTGCCCACGGTTGCAGCCGCTGGAAGCCTGGACAATCAATCCCAGGTCTGAGGTCGCATCATGTAGTCTCTGGCTGAACTTGAGTTTGGGGTCCAGGGTTTCTTTTGTTTTCTTGTCTTTAACGAATTCCAGGCCGATCTGGAGACCCTTTCCCCGGATGTCTCCCAGGGTGGTGTGTTTTCGCAGATCTTCCAACCGCTCGAAGGCGTACGCTCCCATTGCGGCACAACGTTCCACCAGATTTTGCTTCTGCATCAATTCCATGTTCTTTAAGCCCACGGCACACCCAAGGGGGTTTCCGGCATAGGTATGGCCAGGCGCGAAGTTACCCGAAGCATCTGTGATGGTGTCGGCGATTTTAGCGCTGATCATCGCCCCGGCCATGGGATAGTACCCCCCGGTCACCCCTTTGCCGATGGCAATGATATCCGGGGTCACATCAAAATGCTGGAAGGCGAAAAATTTACCTGTTCTGCCGAAGCCGTTCATCACTTCGTCCAGGATGAGGAGCACGCCGTACCGGTCGCATATCTCGCGAATTTTTTCAAAATAATCCATCCTCGGCACTGCCGCGCAGAGGGATGTTCCGGAGATCGACTCTGCGATAAACGCAGACACTGTCTCGGGCCCCTCGACCTGGATGACATCATTTAAAGCGGTGGCGCATTCGAGATCACAGGTTTCGGGTTGTCTGTCAAACCAGCATCGGTAGCAGTATGCGGGTGGTATATGATTAAATTCGCGAAGGTAGGGCAAATAATCGACTCTTCTGTTGTACATACCGGACCAGGAGAGGGCGCCGTTGGTTATTCCGTGGTAAGCATGCCAGCGTGATATGATCTTATGCCTGGAAGGTTCCGCATTGTCCAGGTGGTATTTTCTCGCCAGTTTAACGGAAATCTCCGTAGCCTCCGAGCCGCCGCAGACAAAAAAGACCTTGTCCATTTTGCCGCCGCTGGCTTCACAGGTTTTTGCCGTCAGTTCTTCGAGCAGCCGGCTGTTGAAGTCCACCCGGTATGAGAACGCTATTTTTTCAGCCTGATCTTTCATGACCTGGGCGATCTCTTTTATGCCGTGCCCCGTATTTACGACGATGGTCCCGCCGGCTCCGTCGATGTATCTCTTTCCCTCCTCATCGTAGAGATAGATGCCTTCCCCGCGTTCCACATAGGGGTAGTGCCGGTGCATGTCACTATTTAAAATATGTGTCTTCATCCCTGATCTCCTTCTCCGATACAGTCCTTTTGGACCCCCAAAAGACGCGTTTCGAGTTTATCCTGTGGAATTGACGAAGTCACGAGTGAAGCGGATTCCTCCGAAAACCCTTTTCAGCCATGCTTTCGAGCTTTTTTGATATCATATCCAGCAGTTGCCGGGTCCGGCCCCGGGCATTTTAATTTCTTATAAACGCCCCTGTGTTCCCTTCCAGCTTTACATTTCAGGGCTGTAATGTAAAGAAAAACCAATAACTTTACATGAACCAAACGAGGAGACAGGATCGCCCCAAAGGCCTCCTTTCCTCTAATCCGCGGTATCCCTTATTGCCGTCAGCATAGACCGGACCCGGTGCCGGCCCTATCTCGTTTGTTCAGCATCGGTTTGAATTTTTTTTAACAAGCGTCCCGCGAACTGGGTAAGGGGTCCTATCGCATCTTGATTTTGATTGCCTTTGCACCTATACTTTTTATCATAAAAAAGAGAAAGGATACTCCACATGACCCCTTCGATTGCCTTTGACAACAAAAAATACATCCAGGAGCAGGCCCGGGAGATTCTCAAACGGGTCGAGCGTTTTGACAATAAGCTCTATCTCGAATTCGGGGGAAAGCTGCTGTTTGATTTCCACGCGACCCGCGTCCTGCCCGGCTATGATCCCAACGTAAAATTGCACCTGCTCAAGGAGCTTAAAGATCAAGCCGATATCCTTTTGTGCATCTATGCCGGCGATATTGAGCGAAAAAAGATCCGGGCCGATTTCGGCATCACCTATGATGCCGATGCCCTGAAGCTCATCGACGATCTCCGGGAAAACGGTATCTCCGTGATCGGCGTTGTCATCACCCGGTTTGAAAACCAGCCGGCGGCCGTGGCGTTTAAAAACAAACTGGAACGGCGAAACATCCGGGTTTACACCCATCGATACACAAAAGGGTATCCCACGGATGTGGACCTTATCGTCAGCGACGAAGGCTATGGGGCAAATGATTATATCGATACCGACAAACCCCTGGTGATCGTCACCGGGCCGGGTCCGGGAAGCGGCAAGCTGGCCACGTGCCTGTCCCAGTTCTACCATGAATACATGCGAGGGGTTAAGGCCGGCTATGCCAAATTCGAAACATTTCCGATCTGGAACCTTCCGCTAAAGCATCCGGTCAATGTGGCCTATGAAGCGGCAACCGCGGATATCCGGGATTTCAACCTGATCGATCCATTCCACCTGGAGGCATACGATCACAAGGCAATCAATTATAACCGCGATGTCGAAGCGTTTCCGGTCCTAAAACGGATCATCGAAAAAATCACCGACGGTGAATCATTTTATAAGTCCCCGACCGATATGGGGGTAAACCGGTGCGGCTTTGCCATCGTCGATGACGACAGAGCGTGTGAGGCCGCAAAACAGGAGATTATCCGACGCTACTTCCGGTACCGGTGTGAGTATGCCATGGGCTTTACCGACCGGGAAACCGTTCAGAGAGTGGAGCTGTTTATCAAGGACTTCGCCCTTGAGCCTGAATTTCGGCGTGTGGTCGAACCGTCGCGACGTGCCGCTGCCGAAGCCCGGGACCGGGGAAAGGGAAACGAGGGCATCTATTGCGGTGCGGCCATTGAACTTAAAGATGGAACCATCATCACGGGCAGCAACTCGCCCCTGCTGCACGCGGCTTCCAGCCTGGTATTGCACGCCATCAAGCATCTGGCAAAAATCCCCCCCCAGATAAAACTCCTGCCGCCCTATATCACCGATTCCATCTGCAAGCTGAAGATGGATATGCTACATGAGAAATCGGCAAGCATGGATCTGGAGGAAACCCTCATCGCACTGAGTGTGAGTGCAACCACCAACTCCGCCACCCAGCTGGCCATGGAGAAGTTAATAGAACTCCACGGCTGTGAAGCCCATATCACCCACATGCCGACCCCCGGTGACGAAACCGGCCTGAGACGTCTGGGGATCAACCTGACCAGCGACCCGGATTTTCCCTCAAAAAACCTGTTTATCTCCTGACACCGTATTCGATGGCGACCGGCTGTCCCGAATGATCATTTTATACCATTACCATTTAAAGGATCTGCCTCCATTCGGGAGTTATCTTTCCCCCCCCTGACTTCCCATGATATCTTCTGGAAAAGACCAGATGGTGTACTTATAATGCGAAACAAACCCTTGAACCCTTGTCGAAGATCCCGTTGACCTTTGCGGGGAACCCTTTTTTTTATTATTTCACTCGAATCCTTGTCGAAGATCCTGAAAAGAATACAGTGTGGCGGTGCGAATCATTTTGCATAGATGGTGCCCCCTATGTTAGACTGACCCCTGTTCGCGATGGCGGCCCCGACCCTGCCGCGGCGATGCGATCTGTCCCAGCCTTATCACTCTGTTTGTTGTACCCCACCCGTCCGAACGGAAAGGAGGATCCAGATGATCGAAACCATACGATTCAGGCTAAACGATAAACCGGTTCTGATCAGGGGGGATGGTGAACGCCTGCTGTTGTGGGTTCTTCGTTCCGATCTGGGCATCACCGGCCCCAAATACGGCTGCGGCATCGGGGCGTGCGGATCCTGCACGGTGTTGGTGGACGGCATGGCCGTACTCTCCTGTCAGACGCCGGTTAGGGAAATCGATGGATCCTCGGTGACCACCATCGAAGGGCTGGCCACAAACGGATCACTGCATCCGATACAAAAGGCCTTTATCGAACACGGCGGGCTTCAATGCGGCTACTGCACCCCCGGGATGATCCTTACGGCATACAGTCTTTTGTCGGAGAATCCAAACCCGTCCCGGGAGGAAATAGTAGAAGGAATGGAGAACAACCTGTGCCGCTGCGGCGCCCATGTGCGGATCGTCCGGGCCATTGAAACCGCGGCCCGGGAGATGGGAGGAGGGAAGAAATAATGGCTGGCGAAAACAGTTCCGACACTGCCGGTGCTGCGGATATAGCTGTTCGTCCGCTCAGCAGGCGGCAATTTCTAAAACGCATGGGTGCTGCCGGGGGGGGACTGATCATCTATTTCAGCACCGTGGATCCCCTGTCCTGGGCCCGCACGCCCCGAACCGGGTTCCTGGGATCCAATATCCCCGGGGATTTCAATGCGTTTCTAAAAATCGGCCTGGATAACCGGGTCATGCTGTATACCGGAAAAATTGAGATGGGGCAGGGGTCCATGACCTCCTTGCCCCAGTTGCTGGCCGAAGAGCTGGATGTCGACTATGAAATGGTGGATATCCTGTTGGGTGATACCGATCTGTGTCCATGGGATGCCGGGACCTTTGGATCGCTCTCCATTCGTCATTTCGGAATATTTCTGCGGGAAGCCGCCAGCGAAGCAAAAGGGGTGTTAAAGGCGCTGGCCAAAGAACATCTGAAAATTCCCGCCAGCCGATTGGTCACCCGGAAGGGGGTCGTGTTCGACCGGGCAAAACCGGAGCATCGTGTAACCTATGGGGCGCTTACCCGGGGACAGGTCATTGAAAAACATCTGGAAACGGTACCGCCCCTGACCCCGCCGGCCGACTTTGAGATCATCGGCCGAACGGTTCCCAGACGGGATGCGGTCGACAAGGTAACCGGGGCTGCCCGATACGCCGGGGATATCCGGCTGCCGGGGATGCTCCATGCCAAGATTTTAAGACCCCCGGCTCACGGCGCGAAACTGACCGGCGCCGATATCAAGAAGGCCGGGGCCGTAGACGGCGTCCAGGTTGTCCGGGAAGGCGATTTTATCGCCGTTCTTCACGAACACCCGGATGTGGCTGAAGCGGGTCTTGCCCGTATTGAGGCCCGGTTTGATAGGCCTGTAACCGGTATCGACGATAAAACCATTTTCGATCATCTGCTGAAATCGAAACCAAAACCCGAGATCGCCTCGACCGGGGGAGACCTGAACACCGGCCAACGCATGGCTTCAGAGATCGTTGAAGAGACCTATTACAACAGCTATGTGGCCCATGCCCCCATGGAACCGCATACCGCCACCGCCGTGATGAAAGACGGGAAACTGACGGTGTGGGCTTCCACCCAGACTCCGTTCCCGGTCCGGGCAAGGATCGCCGGGCGGTTGAAGCTGCCCGAGGATCAGGTTCGCGTGATCACCCCCTATGTGGGCGGCGGTTTCGGGGGAAAGTCGGCCTCACAACAAGCGCTTGAAGCAGCCCGCCTGGCCAAACGGACCGGCCGGCCCGTTCAGGTCGCCTGGAGTCGTGCGGAAGAATTTTTCTACGATACCTTTCGGCCGGCGGCCGTTGTCAACATCAAATCCGGGCTCGACAGGAGCGGGCGAATGGTCTTGTGGAATTATGACGTCTATTATGCGGGTCAACGCGGCTGTGAGCTCTATTACGATGTGCCGCACCACCGCGAGACCGTCTTCGGGCGGTGGCGGGGAAGCGCCAGAAAGAATCACCCGTTCGGGGTGGGCCCCTGGCGGGCGCCGGCCAACAACACCAACACCTATGCCAGGGAACTGCATTTGAATCTCATGGCGTCAAAGGCCGGGGTGGATCCCCTGGCGTTTCGCCTCATGCATTTGACGGATAAACGGATGATCCGGGTGCTAAAGGCGGCAGCGGAACGATTCGGCTGGAAATCCGGGAAAACACCCGGTAAGCGCGGATACGGCATTGCCTGCGGTATCGATGCCGGCACCTATGTGGCGTTGATGGCTGAGGTGGATGTGGACACCGGTACCGGAAACCTGGACGTCAAACGGGTGGTCTGCGCCCAGGATATGGGAGTTGTGGTCAACCCGGACGGGGCGAAAATGCAGATGGAGGGGTGTATCACCATGGGATTGGGGTATGCACTGGCCGAGGAGATCCATTTTAAAGACGGAGAGATTTTCGATCTCAATTTCGACACCTACACCATACCGACATTTTCCTGGCTGCCGAAGATTGAAACGATTATCCTGGAAAACCCGCATGTTCCCCCCCAGGGGGGTGGGGAGCCGGCCATAATCGGAATGGGGGGCGTGTTGGCAACAGCGGTTTACGATGCCGTGGGCGCAAAGCTCCTTGAACTTCCCATGACACCGGATCGCGTCCGGAAGGCCGTGGAGCGCGTCAAATCATGACCTGCATCCCGGATTTTTACAGACAGATTCACCAAACCATTGCGGAGAAAACAGACACCGCCCTGGCCACGGTGATCGCCCGCACAGGATCCGGGCCCAGGGAACCCGGCGCCATGATGCTCGTGTGTAAAGAGGGGCTTCTGGCCGGAACCGTTGGCGGCGGGGGCCTAGAGGCTCAGGTGATCGATACCGCACAGACGGTTTTAAAGACCGGGCACGCCGTCTGCCAAACCTTTACCCTGACCGCTGAGATGGCCGCAACCGACGGGATGATCTGCGGCGGCACCATGGAGGTGCTGATCGATCCGCTGTTGTCGGAAAATTCCGGAAAAACGGGGGTTTTTAAAAAACTTCTCCACTTGATAAAGGCACGACAGCCGGTCTGGTTGATTACTGCAATGGATGGGGAGCCCGGGCACCTGGAGACCGGTGTCGGTTTTTTTGCAGCCCAAGAGATGGATACCGGCACCCTTCCCCTGTCGGAAGCGGCGGTCCGCTCCCTGATATCCGAAGCCGACCCGCGGCTGCCGACCCTTGCAGATGCCGGAAAGCGGCGAATCTTTGTCCAGCCCATCCGACTGCCGGAGCCGGTCTTTATTTTCGGAGCCGGTCATATCGCAGAACCCCTGGTGCCTGCTTGCCGTGCGGTGGGCTTTTATCCCATCGTTCTGGATGATCGCGCCGATTTTGCAGCGCCGGACCGGTTCCCGGATGCCGGGGAAATTGTTCTGCTCGACCGGTTTGCGGGCTGCTTCAACCAGCTTGATATCGACGACCAGAGCTACCTGGTGGTCATCACCCGGGGGCATGCCCATGACCGGACGGTGATCGAACAGGCGCTGAACACGCCGGCCCGGTATATCGGCATGATCGGAAGCCGGAAGAAGCGAGACGCCATCTACGCCATGCTTCGACAGGGAGGATATACCGAAAAGGACCTGAACCGAATATATTCTCCCATCGGACTTGCCATCGGCGCCCAGACCCCGGCCGAGATTGCCGTGAGTATCCTGGCCGAGATGATTGCGGTCCGCACGGGCCGGCACCCGGGGAAGGAGATGAATCCCAGGGGGAACGGATCATGATTTCTCCGGAGGATACGGCAGCCCTGGTATTGGCGGCCGGCCGGTCGACGCGGATGGGGCTTTTTAAACCGCTGCTTGCCGTCAGCGGGCAGCCCATCATCTGCAGGGTCATTGAGAATATCAGAGATGCCGGTATCGAGAAAATCCGGGTGGTGATCGGTCACCGGGCAGATACCATCATACCGATTCTTGATGGTGCGGGGGTGTCGTGGGTGAAAAACCCGCATTACCGGCAGGAGATGCTGACATCCATCAAGACCGGTATCACCCGTCTGGACCGTTGTGTCCGGGCTTTTTTCCTTCAGCCGGGGGACATGCCGTTTGTCAGGGCGCAAACCTATGGAAAGCTCCTGTCCGGTTTTGATCCGGATCGGATGGATATGCTCCGGCCGCACCATAAAGGCAGGGCCGGGCATCCGGTGCTCATATCCACGCTCAAAACCGGTTCCATCGGTGCCTATCCGGGAGCGGGCGGGTTGAGGGCATTGGTCAAAACGGAGCAGTGGCGGATCACCGATCTCGACTGCAGCGATCCAGGGATCCGTATCGATCTCGACCATCCGGAAGATATCGAGAATGCCGCCGCTATATTGACCCGTCTATAATCTATTCAAAACCCGGCGGCTGTAAAAATCCGCGGTATTGCTGCTCCAGCAGCCGCGCAAATTGAATACAGGTGTAATCGCCGTATTGGGGTCCGATGATCTGGATCCCCACAGGCAGGCCATCGGCGGCAGGGCCCACCGGCGCCACCGTCGACGGCAGGTAGAAATTGCACGGGTATCCTGCCCAGAACATCTGGGTTGTGGAGGGCTGCGGTTTGCCGTTGACCGTGATCATCCGTTCCCAGCGCTCGCCCTTTTGGTTATGGGGAAAGGCCGTGGTGGATGCCGCCGGGCAGAGCAGCAGATCGTAATTTTTGAAAAAATCCGCCCATGCCAGGCGCATATGATGGCGATCTTCGTTTAGGTGCAGCCAGTCCTTGTGATACACAGCCTGGGCCCGGATCATCTGGGCCTGATAGCTTCTGTCCCGTGGACCCAGTTTGGAAAGGGCGTTTAGATTTTTCTGAAATTCCTTCGGTGCGAGCCGTTTCACGGTCGCAGCACGCAGCAGCTGGATATAATTGCGATAGGCTTTGCCGGAATCGATACCGGGCCGCGCGTTTACTTTAACCGTTGCGTTGTTTTTCCTGAGAAATTTCGCCACATCCCGGATACACGTCTGTACGGCGTCATCCACCTCAGCTTCCGGATCCGTATAAATCACCGCAACCTTGAATTCACTCAGTCTCTTTTTCCTGGGTTTCGGCAGCTTCAGCTGCCACCCGAGCCCGTCGATATCGTCCGGTCCTGCCATAACGTCCAGTGCCAGGGCAAGGTCATCGGCACTCCGGGTCAAGGGCCCCACAACGGAGATATCGGTTGTCGCTACAATACCGGGCAGTGCCTGTCCCCTTGGTGTTACGATGCCGTAAGTCGGTTTGTGGCCGTAAACACCACAGTAATGGGCAGGGTTGCGGATCGATGCGCCGATATCACTTCCGGCCTCGATGCCGGTGAGCCCGGCGGCAAGCGCTGCCCCGGAGCCGCCGGACGAGCCGCCCGGTACCCGGGTGATGTCCCAGGGGTTGTTGGTTGTCCCGTATATGTCGTTAAAGGACTGCCAGTCTGCAAGGGCAAAGGGAACGTTGGTTTTTCCGAAAAGAACGACACCTGCATTCAGCAGACGATCCACCGTTATGGCATTTTTCTTCGGATAGTTCTTCTTGAATTTCGGCACCCCCCAGGTTGTCGGCATTCCCGCCACATCGTAGGATTCTTTGATGGTCATGGGCACACCGTGAAGCGGCCCCCAGATCTCACCTTTTCTTAATGCGCGATCCGCTGCTTTCGCCCGCTTTCGCGCGGCTTCAACATTCATAAAAATTATCGCGTTAACCTTGGGATTATACCGGTCGATGCGGTCAAGATAATGATCCAGCAGTTCGAGGCAACCCAGTTTTCTTCGACGTATCATGGCTGCGAGCTGTTTTGCTGAGCGAAATGGAATGTCCACCATGGTCTCCTCCTTCATTGAAAGTTTGTCTTTATGACAATGCGATAATCGATCCTCACTGTCTCCTCCCTGAATTCAGGGATTTAAAACCGCCGGCGATCGATTCCATATCCGCACCGGGCTTCACGCCGGAGATAAATTCAGGGATCGGTTAATCAACCGATTCTTTACAGGCCGCCTTCACCCGCTCCGGAGTAAAGGGGATCTGGCGCAGGCGGATGCCGACGGCGTCAAAGACAGCGTTTGCGATGGCCGCCGGGATCGGCCCCTGTGCGCCCTCGCCGATGCCGAGATAGGGCCGGCCGGGGCGATTGAGCAGCACCGTCTCAATTTTAGGCGCGTCGATAAACCGGAAGATCGGATAGCTGTCCCAATCGACACTGGTGATGCCGTCCGGGTCGAAGGCGACCTGCTCTTTGAGTGTCCAGCTGGACGACTGAATGACCACCCCTTCGAGCTGGTTGCGCAGGGCGTCGGGGTTGACGATCTGTCCGGCGTCGGCAGCAACCACGGCCCGCTCCAGAGAAATGTGGCCGTCGTCCCGATTTACACGCACATCCATGACCGCCGCAAGATAACTCTGCCGGTTTTTATAGCGGGCAAAGGCGATGCCGCGCCCCTGACCCTCCGGCTGCCGGCCGGCTTTTTCCGCCGCCGCTTTTATGACCGCCCGGGCCCGTTCATCCTTAAGGTATTTAAGGCGGAATTTAACCGGGTCGGCCCCCGCTGCAAGCGCCAGCTCGTCCATAAACGATTCGATGGCAAAGATATTCGCATAGGAGCCAAGACCCCTCAGGGCGGAAACGCGCAGCGGGCTGTCCGGCAGATAATGCTTGACGATACGCCGGCGGGGAAAGGTGTAGAGCGGATCGGCGTTTCGGTGGATGCCGCCCATGGGGCCCATATTCGGCCGGGGTTTCGGCATTGCCAGCGGTTCGGCCAGATAACCGGCGGCCAGCAGACCGGACGTGCCCTCTACCCCGCGGGCGCGATTGGTGTGGGTGTAGCTCCAGACGTCATGGTTCCAGTCGATGACCTGGCCGCCGGGGTCCAGGCTGGCCTGGATCTTGATAACCGCCGGCGACCCATACGGCTCCCATTGATTCTCATCGGCCCGCATCCATTTCACCGACACGGGCCGTCCCGGCAGCGCCCGGGCCAGCAGCGCCGCATCCAGGGCGGCATCATCGGCACCGTTATGGCCGAAACAGCCGGGGCCGTCCATATGGACGGCGCGGACATCCTCCTCTGCCATTCCCAGTACCCGGGCCAGGTCCGCCCGGAGTGGAAAAACACCCTGGTTGTGGGTCCAGACGGTCAGCCGGCCGTCAATCCACGCTGCCACCGCCGCCGACGGACCCAGTGACGCATGCATATGATAGGGGCGATGGTAGGTGGCGGCCAGGGTCTTCTCCGACGCTGCCGGTGCCTTTATGGGTGGGATCGGATCGTCGGCCGGTGTGCCGTCGACCACGAGAAATGCCTGGTCGGGCTGGCTTAGCAGATGGTCAAAAAGGGTTTCCTGGGGCGGCAGGGCTTTTCCGGCTTCCCAGGTTGAAGCCTTTTTCAGCAGATCCATTGCCTTTACGGCCTGTTCTTCACGCTCGGCCAAAACAGCGAGAAAGCTGCCGTCCCGCACCACCTGGATGATGCCCGGCACCTGTGACACCGCGCTCTTATCCACTGAAACCAGTCGGGCACCGTAGCCCGGCGGGCGGATGACCCTGCCGTGAACCATGCCCGGCAAGTCCAGATCGTGAATAAAACAGGCGCCGCCGGTCACCTTTGCCAGCAGATCGAGACGTTCCGTATCGTTTCCGACCATCCGGTAGGCTTCCGGCCGTTTGGGCCGGTGGGCTCCCGTCACCGGGCAATTGAATCTTTTTCCGCCGAAAAGATCCCAGTAAGTCACGCTGCACCCGGTTGCCGGGTCGGTGATGGTGCCGTCGGTTACCGCGAGGTGTTCAGGGGGGGCGTCTAACTTTTCCCGGGCTGCCGTGAGTGCCATCTGCCGGACCTGGGCCGCTGCATAACGAATGGCATTGCCAGTGGTCTGAAGTGACATGCTGCTGACCGTATAGCCCTCGTTGGGTGTTTGCGCGGTATCTCCCATGACGACCCGGATCCGCTCAAGAGACACGTCCAGTTCCTCAGCCCCGATGACGGCAACCGAGGTTCTTATGTCCTGGCCGAGTTCAACCTTGCCGGTAAAGAGGGTGATCGTGTTGTCACGGTTTATGCGGACCCACGCATCGAGGTCGGGCGTCTGCACAAGGGGTTGGGGCAAATCCCCGGCCGGGGCGGAGGAAAAAGGTTCCGGCTTGAATTCCCGGTCGCTGATTTCAGCCTTTTCGCCCACCCTGTCGATTGCACCCTGCCCGACTGCTCGTTTGACGGCTTTGCGGATCCGTTCATATGTGCCGCAGCGGCATAAATTGCCCGACAGGTCATTCTGTATATCGGCATCGGTGGGGCAGGGGTTTCTATCCAGCAGGGCTTTGGCGGCAATGATCATACCCGATACGCAAAAGCCGCACTGGACAGCCTGCTCCTCGATAAAGGCCTTCTGAAGCGGGTGCAGATTTTCTGCCGTTCCAAGACCCTCGATGGTTGTAATCTCCCGATCCTGAACGGACTGGACCGGCAGCCGGCATGAAGCCACTGCCTGTCCGTCGATAATGATTTTGCACGCACCGCATTGTTCAAGGCCACAGGCAAACTTTGTCCCTTTCAGGCCCAGGTCGTTTCGAAGGACATAGAGCAGGGGCGTGTCCGGCTCCACAGACACACGGTGGGTACGGCCATTTACTTTCAGCGTGATTTCCTGAGGCATCGTTTTTATCCCTTTTTTTATTTTAGGCAATTATTGCTAAAATTATAAAAAGATTCAACGCAATAACAGGGTCGGGGATAGAATATCTTTCTGAAGGAGTAATATTATTCAAGTTATTGAGTTCGCGATCCTTAATAGGCAGTTATGAGGGGAGGGACTGGCCGATTAAGGCCGTTTCATAGAAAGAAAACCCCGCTCAGACTGAGCTGAAATTTTTGCCGGCGCCCCGCAACAAAGGTCAAGAGGAGACTTGACCGTAAAGCGAGGAGGCTTGCCCCCCAGCAATGAACTACCCCGCAGCAAGCTACGGGGTATCTATCGGAAATTATCTTAACGCCCCAAGGGGCGGGGAATTGCAACCTTTGTCCGCCTCTGGCGGATTAAAGCAAAGTCGCTCGTCCCTGCCCGTCAATCTTGAACGCCTTGTTCGCTGTAGGGCGATGAATTATGGTGGAGAATGCGATGTGAGAATGGTTTTACTTTTTTCCATTCCTTTGATGCAGTCTCTGCATGCCATAAGTCATAGTTTTTTTGTAAATTAAGCCAAAAATCAGGGGTGGTGTCAAAGGCACGGGATAGGCGCAAAGCCATATCGGGGGTTACGGCTCCTCTTTCATTTATGATTTTTGACAAAGTTTTCCTGGAAACACCGAGAGTATCAGCCATATCCTTGATTGTTATGGCCAGAGGAAAAAGATAGTCTTCTTTTATAATGTTGCCAGGGTGTGTTGGGCGTCTAATCATTCTTCTCATTATCATTGCTCCTAATGATAATCGTCATAATCTACAATATAGGCATCGCCGTCAATAAATTCAAAAAAGACTCTCCAGTTGCCGATACGGGCGGACCCTACTTGAACCGAAGGTCGCCCGGCTATCTGGCGGAGCGGCAGGTTATGCTTATTTTGTAGTTTCTGGAAAACAAAATCGCCAAGAAAAGCCATAATCACAAGCAGTTCTGACAAGAACGAGAAAAAACACTGATCAAGGTTTGACCCCGGGCCTTCGTGCTGGGTGCGCACCCAGTAACTTTCAATTGACACCCCCTTTTTGTTTCCTCTATAGTGCTTCCGGACAAATCACCCTGACTTTAGCGTGAGCACAAAATCTGAGGAAAAACGCGGGATGCATGATGAACAGAAACACGCGCGCTTTACGCTTGCCACCTGCTGTGGTGCCCACGCGCTGCATGACGGTCTGACCGATCTGCTCTACGTACTGTTGCCGGTGCTGGCGCAGGCCTTCGGTCTTAACTATTCGCAGGTAGGTCTGATCCGCTCCGTCAACAAGGGGGCAATGGCGGTTCTCCAGCTGCCCGCCGGCCTGCTGTCCGAAAGGCTGGGCGAGCGTAGATTGCTTGTATTCGGAACGGCCTGCGCGGGAATTTCATATATCTGGCTCGGGTTTGCCCAGGGATTCATCGCGATTCTTGCCGCACTGTTTTTTGCCGGTGCGGGCGCTTCTTTCCAGCATCCGCTTTCCTCCTCCCTCATATCCGGCGCCTACCCGGCCGAAGGCCGCCGGGTTGCACTCGGGACCTATAATTTTGCCGGAGATGTCGGCAAGGTAATTGTGGCGGGCTGCACCGGTATGATATTGGCGGCCGGATTAGGCTGGCAGATGCCTGTTGTAGGCATCGGCATCCTTGCGTGCATCTGTGCTGCTCTGATTCTCGTTTTTCTGAAAAATGCCGGCGCCGGTCCGGAGCCTCAACGCGGTGCCGATCACTCGGCCGGAAAACGCGGCAGAGGCTGGGGTATCCGCAACCGAAGGGGATTTGTAGCACTTTGCCTGATCAACGTCATCGACAGCAGCACGCGCAGCGGATTTCTCACATTCGTGGCGTTTCTGATGCTTGAGCGCGGAATCGATCAGGGATGGGCCGTCATTTCAGTGCCGTTGGTCGCGGTCGGCGGCATGGCCGGCAAGATCGCATGTGGTTATCTGGCCGAGCGGTTCGGTGTGATTCGCACCGTGGTTATCACCGAGGTAGCGACCGGTGTCGGTATTTTGCTGACGCTGGTGCTGCCGCCGCTTGGAGCCTACTTTTTACTCCCCCTCATCGGTGTGGCCCTCAACGGCACCTCCTCGGTTCTCTATGGTACTATCGGTGATCTGGTCAACCCGGAGCGCGTGTCCCGAGCCTTTGGGCTGTTTTATACACTCGGTTCGGCATGCGGTGTTCTCTCACCGCTCGGCTACGGCGCGCTGGCTGACCAGAGCGGCATCCGGGCAGCGGTTTTCGCTGTGGGGGTCGTGGTTTTGGCGGCGCTGCCGCTATGCATCGTGCTGCGACCCGCAGTATCTTACGTTAAGTCTTCGGAAAGCCAGTAAGGACTCCCTCATGATGTCTTCAGAAAAAGATCAAAGGGTGCCTTATTCCCATTTTCTGACAGGTTTGAGCAGCATGAGTGCCGACAGCGAAAGACTGCTGATGATAAAGCATACCACAAATGCCGGGACATAACTTCCCGTGACATCGAACAGATAGCCGACAATCACCGGACCGAACGCCCCGCCGGTTGCCCCGCCGATAAATACCGACCCGTAAATGGCGCCGTGAGATTTCAACCCGAACATCTCCGCGATTAAAGGCGGGACAAGCCCGCCGCTGGACCATAGGCCAAGGCCGAAGATGCCGGCAAACAGGTATAGCATCCATAATGACTTTGCTACGATCAGCAGCATAAACCCTGCCATCGCCATGATGATGCAGACCATAAATGTCGGCTTGCAGCCGTAACGGTCTCCAAAGCTGCCGATACCCACTCGCCCGAATATACAGACACCGGAGGCCACGGATATAACGCTGGCTGCTTTGTTGGCGGAAATTCCCATATCCATCGCATGAATGACGATGTGAACGGTGACAGAATTGAAGAGAAACAGATCGCAAAAGGATATAAAGCTCAAGAGCCAGAACTGTTTGGTTCGAATCGCCCCGGAAAGGGGCAGCCCCTCGGTTTGATAGACCGTACGATCCCTGCTGGCCTCATCAAAACCATAAGGCAACAGACCCATTTCACTCGGATCCCGTCTCACAAAACGGGCTGCGGCAAATGTGCCGATCAGCACAATACCGCCCATGATAATAAAAGAATTGCGCCAACCGATCCTGTGGATGACCAGGCTGAAAATCAACGGCATCACCATATTGCCGAAAGCCGGTCCGGCAATGGTGATGCTGGACATCAGGGCCCTGCGTTTGACAAACCACCTGGCGACCAGGGACATCAGCGGAGCGGTGACCGCCATTCCGGCGCCGGTCATCAGGCCGTAGAAAATGTATAACTGCCATGCGGCGTGAATCCTGCTGCACAACAGGTAACCGATCCCCAATGACAGACCACAGCCGACAACAACCACGCGGGGACCCGCTCGATCGGTAATTCGACCGGCAAGCAGACTGGAAAAGCCCATCATAAACATTGCCACGGTAAAAGCGCCTGAAATGCCGGCCCGTGACCAGCCGAATTCCGTCAGCATCGGCTTTAAAAAGACGCCAAAGGTCCGATTGGTCCCCCAGGCGATGGTCATGATGAAAATAGCAGCGGCAATGACGATATATCCGTAGAAAATTCCAGGCTTTTGAGAGGCGGTCTTCATCTTTGGAATCTTTTCAATTTGCACATTCGAGGATAGGTATGAAAAAGCGGACCCGGTGTCAAGACAAGATGCATGGATCTCATGCCTGAATCTGAAAGAGAGTTGACAACTCGGCCGGGGTCTGAATAGAAAACATTTCATACCATTTTATCACGGCTCTATTCGAAAAAAATGTCAATGTTTCAAAAAATGTTTACAGATCTGTCCTCTCTGCACTAATAGTTGTAAATTGATGCAAGACTCCCAAACGCATACATGGAACGGAGGTAGCCTAAAATGAGCGATTTTTTTAAGATGTCCGAAATTTTAAAGTTTCAGATGCCGAAACGGTTTGTTTTTGGAAACGGCGCGATCAAAGACATTGGTGATGAGGCACGGATGGTATTTGGAAAAAATAAAAAGATCATGGTGGTCACCGACAAGGGTGTCGTGAATGCCGGCCTCATCGATGACGCGGTGAAATCCCTGGAAAATGCCGGCTATAACACCGTCATTTTCGATGAAGTCACTCCGGAACCGCCGGTGAGCATCGTCTTGAAAGGGATCGACATTGCAAGATCCGAAAAGGTCGATCTGATATTCGGCATCGGAGGCGGCAGCCCCATCGACTCTGCAAAAGCCATATCGGTGATGGTTCCCTACGAAGGGGAAATCCATGATTACCTGGGAGAGTATCGGGTGAGGAAACCGGGGCTTCCGATGATGTTTGTGCCCACCACCGCCGGCACCGGCGCGGAGTTGAGCAACACCTTTGTTTTGACCGACGATGTAAAGACCCAGGAAAAGCTGTCTTCCCAGAGCCTTTACACCTATGCGGATCTGGCGCTTGTCGATCCCGAACTGACAAAGAACCTTCCCCAACGCATCACCGCCGAATCGGGCCTGGACGCCTTTTCGCACGCCCTCGAGTGTTTTGTCGGGCTGCGTTCAAATCCCCTGTCGGAGCTGTTTTCATTCCGGGGCATCGAACTCATCGCACAAAATCTGAGAAAAGCCTACAATAACGGGCCCGACGACCCCGAAGCCCGCTACGCCATGTGTCTCGGGGTCTGTATGGGAACGCTGGGTGTTCGAAGCTCCGCCACCGGCAATGTCCATGCCACCTGCTACCCAATGGCAAGAAAGTATCATCTGTCGCACGGCAGGGCCATCGCCCTCATGATGCCGGCTGTAATGGAATTTAATCTAATCGGCAATCCGGCAAAGTATGCGGCGGTGGCCGGTGCACTCGGTGAGGAGACCGCCGGCCTGTCGCCGGCAGAGGCCGCCGGAAAATCGGTGGAAGCGGTTAAACGGCTGATTTCAGACCTGAACCTCCCGACGCGGCTGCGTGACATGGGAGTGAAGGAGGCGGATTTTCCGGGGCTTGCCAAAAGTGTAGTGACCAATTATCCCAGACTCACATCCAACAACCCGAGGCAGATGACCGAGTCGGACGTCATCGATATCTATCAGGCTGCGTATTGATGCCGAATATTCGGTGCCTGTTCCGCAGCGTGTATACATTTTCAGATTTGGCGAATTTGGCGGAATACGCACTACACAGTATTTAATCCGAACTCGACTTTAAAATCAGTGGCTTTCACTACCGGCTCCACAGTGCGATCATGCTTTACCAAATCGACAATTCCGTAGTTCGACATCGTTTTTAAGGTCCTCGACAGGTTGCTCCGTTTTCGACCGGATAGCAGTTCAAGCTCTTTTAATGATTTGGGTTCTCGTTCGTTGATGATCCTGAGAAGTTCTTGATTCTCGTTGCTAAGAACCTGTGCCATCGATTGAACGGACTCAAACCAGACCTTGGGTTCTCCTCTCTTCGGTTTGTACTCCCCTTTCGCAATGGCGATGGTTCTTTTTCTATATCTCTCACGAGATATAATACCTATTTTTATTGTCTTGTGCGCCACGATATCACCTTCAAACTATTTTAATAGTTGATAAACAGCATCCCAAAAATCTTCAAGAAGCTGGCTTGCTGATTCGAATTCATAGTTATAGACTTTTTCGGTCTTATGTTTGTGATCCCAGGTAACTTTGCGAGCCTCATATTTCTTTCTTTTTGTTTTGTGAGCATGTGCATTGTCGAACCCTATGATCCGGATATTGTTTCGGGCATGTAAAGTCAGGGAATACCTGATTCCATGCGGTATCTGTTTTGTAGCGTCAACTCTTTTAACCTCAAATTTTGTCCAATAACCACTATCCATTGGGAAAACTTCACCATCCAAGTCCAGCAGTGCATCAAGCGAGCCATCTCTTTTAAAATTGTTTTTCATGGGCATCATCGAATTTATCATCTGGTGATAAGTATGTCAAACCAGATATCGCTCAAGGCCAATATGGACCATTAAACTTACATGGGTATTCGTCTATTACGGGTAATACAAATTTCTGAACACCTATTTTTGATTCAACGCTCGACGATCAAAGATTCAGTGCATGGAAGGATACCGCAAGATATTGGCGGTAGAGTCAATTTGCCTGGAAATATTCGTAGCGAGGAACTTGTCCGCCCACCCGAGGCGGTTAAACCTCAGGCGGATTCGAGGCAATGAACTACCCCGCAGCCCCGATGAGCGGGATCTTCGCTTCGCTGCGACAAGCTACGGGGTATCTATCGGAAATTATCTTAACGCCCCAAGGAACGGGGAATCTGTCCGCCTCTGGGGGATTAAATGCATCTCGCAACTGTCAATTGGGATTTTTGCACTAAAGCAAAAATTAAGGTTTGAACCTGGGCAGCGCAAACCGGTATAGCCTCAGGTGGTGACTTTAAAAGTGAGCTATTTGCCGAACCAGTAGGTCAGGCCAAAAAACACCTGCAGGTTGTTGGCGTTGATGACCCCCTTTTCGATGGTGCCGGAATTGGATGCAGTAAGATCATAGTCCGCCTCTAACCACCAGTGGCGCAGGCTTAGCCCCAGGTTCAGCCGTGGATTAAAAAAATAATCCACCCCAACACCGAGAAAGCCACAAATACCGTTGTCGATATCAGGGTCGGTGGATTGACCCATTCCGGCCGACATGGCATCCAGGCCGCTTTCCCGGCCGCCATTGTTAAAGGCGTATCCCAGGCCGGCCTCTGCATGCCAGGATAAACCCTTTTCCACCGGTCTAAGGTAGCGCACAAGAGCGTAAACCGGTATGGTTTCCATGGAGATGAACTCATCCACGCTTCCGCCGCTGCGGGCGGCACTGGCAACCATCTTCCAATACTGAACCCCCAATCCGAGACTGAACGCTTGGGTCGGCCGGAAGAACGCTTCTGAACCCAGCGTCCAAGTGGAATCAAAGCTACTGCTGCTCGGGCCTGGGTAACCGTCACGTCCGTCTAAGGGATCGGAGGCTGTCGGGAATGCCCAGCCGCCCAGCAGCGTTCCTCCGAATTTCCCTTCAGCGGCCATAATTGGAGCAGACATCACCAATACCAAAACGCAGCACAGCACCTGAATCTGGATTCTCATGTGGTTCACCTCCTGTTGCAGATGGAAATCAGAATATACTGGAAAATGGTCTGAATTCGTTTTAGCGGTTCTCTATTAAGCCCGATTAATGAAATATCCGGACGCCGCATAATATTTAAAAAACAGCGATATCGATATCAGATTTCTTTAACACATTAATCAATTTACGATTAAAAATTGCAGCGGTTGCGCCTTTGTTGGATTGGCATACCGACGCCACAATCGCATCGCCGAAATCCGGTAATCGATCCGGCCAGAAATCGAACACGACTTCCATATTGACATGGTTTTCAATTTCGACACCGGGTAATTTAAGAAAGTCTCTGATCATCAATTGAATCTTACGTTTGGGTGTTCCGTAAACCCTATCCAGCACATAGACAAATTCCGTCAGCGTATTCTGTGGGCAAATGATGTTACATTTCAGCCGAGCGGCTTCCTCGAATATCCTGGCAATTTTTTGCTGTTGCACAGGATTTCTGTCGGATTCCTCCGGAACCATTTCCAGCCCTGTTTTCGAGGTTATTTAAAACCATATCAGTCAGTTGCCGTGGTCCGACCCCGGCACCGCTCATCTGCCCCCTATTTGTGATGCAACTTGACGTAATCAAAAAATTACAATAATCTTATTTCCATGATCAAATCTGACCCATCCCTTGAGCCTGACTGGGATGAAGACAATATCAATCATATTGCGGTCCATGGGATACGGCCTGAGCAGGTTGAAGAGGTTTATTACCATGAAGGTCCATTTCCGACTCTCGCTGTTCAGAATAGAAAAAAACGAGGGAAATCTACGGAGTATCGATACCGTTTATGGGGTACGGATGCATCCGGGTTTTGTATCGAGGCGATTGTGGCCCCGTACCCTGATTATGGTTTGTGGCGATGCGTAGCCGCATTTCCAATGTCGGATGCCACGATGAAAGCCTATTTCAAAAGGATCAAAAAATGAGCAGACTTCCGAAAAGAATAAGGAATCATCTTAAAAAAGAAGCCACCGAATGGGACAACACCGTTACTGGTGAGAGCCCTGGGGATGTTGAAAAATTGCTCGAAAAGGCAGAGTCGTTCAAAACTCCACGACCTGCCCGCCGGCCGGTTTCTATCCGTATGGATCCGTTTGATATATCCATGGTAAAACGTCTTGCTCGAAAAAAGGGTATCCCCCCCTCACAGCTCATGGCTGCCTGGCTTCACGAAAGAATCGAACAAGAAAAGGATGCGATTTCTTGAAATTCATATCCCTTACACAGTCCTTTTGGACCCCCAAAAGACTGGTTTGAGTTTATCCTGTGGAATTGACAAAGTCACGAGTGAAGCGGATTCCTCCGGGAACCATTTTCAGCCCTGTTTTCGAGGTTATTTAATATCATATCAGCCGGTTGTCATGGTCAGACCCCGGGCGCAACAGCATCCCGCCTCCCTTTGTAAATTGAATTTAATTTTTTAACAGCGCCGTGAAACAAAGGTCAAGAGGAGACTTGACCCCTGGAGACCCCTGGACTAAGCGGGCAGGGGGCAGAAATTCCGTTTTGCGGCGGAGGGACCCAATAAAGGTCTGGCAGATCTGAAGAAGGAGTTTGTCGAAGCCGGCAAGATCGTCGTCGATATAGAAAGTTAATTGACCGGTTTTGGCCGGAAGCAGACAGGCAGGCAAGAAAGGGCACATACGATGACTTTCAAACTATGCAAGATTACCGTAATACTGGTTTTCGCCGGGCTCCTAGCCAACTGTGCAACGGTACCCTTTGATCAGCCTAAATCCCACAGCATAGCGATCACTGACGCAGGCAATACTACGTTAGGCAGGGCCGTTGCAGACTGGTCGGCATTGCATGAGGGGCTATCCGGATTCTATCCTCTTTCTAAAGGCATGGATGCTCTAGGGGTCAGACTGCGCCTGGCGGAAAAGGCGGAGAAAACTATCGATCTGCAGTATTTCCTTATGAAAAATGATACTGCCGGCGCTGTGGTGGTAAACGCGCTGCTCAAATCAGCAGATCGCGGGGTTAGGGTCCGTTTTCTGCTGGATGACATTTTTACCACCGTTCCCGATCGCAGTTTCCTGCTGATGAATCAGCACCCCAATATTGAAATCCGAATATTTAATCCCCTGTCCCGATACGGTATCTGGGCATTTAACTATATAGGCCAATTCAGTCAGGCGAACCGACGCATGCACAACAAATCTTTTACAGTGGATAATTCGATCAGCGTCGTTGGCGGCCGCAACATAGCCGACGAGTATTTTCAGCTGAAAAAAGATTCTGTATTCGTGGATTTCGACGTTTTTGCCATGGGGCCCATCGCATCTGATATATCCAACTCCTTTGACCAATACTGGAACCATTCGCGTGCGGTGCCCATCACCCATTTCACAAAAACCCAAGAGAAGGAAGATCTGGAAACCGTTCGTGCAAATATTGCTGCAGACCTCGATGGTATTTACGAAACGGTCTACCGAAAGGCACTCAAAAGCCAACTGCTTCAGGATCTCATCGCCGATGGGCGGCCGATGTTTGTTGGACCGGCCAGGGTTCTTGCCGATAATCCCGACAAACTGATCAACAAGATCGATGAGGCACACATGCAACTCGCCAGAGACCTGCGCGAGGTCGTGCGGCGCGCTGAAACGGAAATTTTCTTTATTTCACCATACTATGTGCCGGGAGATAGAGGTGTGCAGTTAATTCGCGACCTTGTCGCCAAGGGCATACGGGTCGTTCTTCTTACCAATTCACTGGCGTCCAACAATCATGTGGCTGTTCATTCGGCTTATGCGCGCTACCGCCGGGATGTCATCAAAGCAGGGGCCGAGCTTTATGAAATACGCGCCAATTCGGCACGTGAACTGGAAGGCGATGAAAAGGGACCGGAGGTACTTACCCTGCATACCAAGGCGTTTTTAATTGATCGGAGATACCTGTTCGTCGGCTCGCTGAATCTCGATCCCCGCTCGATAGAGATCAATGCCGAGATGGGCCTACTCATTGACTCTGAACCCATGGTCAGGATTTTAACGGAAGGTTTGGACAAACGCCTGCCGGCCCTCACCTATCGGGTGCGCATAAACGACAGGGGCAAGCTGGAATGGCACGCGCTGATCGACAAACAGGAAGTGATCGAAAGTAAAGAACCCTTGACGGATTGGTGGCTCCGATTTAAGGCCTGGTTTATGAAAATCGCTCCTGAAAGCCAGTTATAGAGAGCCTCAACATTGGAAAGGAAACACTAACCGGACGCTGTGCCGGGTGAAAAGTGAAACATAAAAGTGTGTCGAGCCTATTTAACATCATATCAGTCAGTTATCATGGTCAGACCCAATGCCGTTAACTTAAGCCTTCTGCCTCTATGTGTAAGCCTCTGGCGTCATTCCGGCGAAAGCCGGAATCCAGTTTTTTCAGACCTTCTGGACCCCGGCTTTCGCAGGGGTGACGATGTGGTAGGCACATTTCCCATAAGTTAATGGCATTAGGTCCGACCCCGGGCGCAAACGATCTTAAGAAGTTAAGAGCGGACTTGACCCCCCATCTCTGCACGAATGTCCACTGGATTAGATCCACAAATCGGTGCTCAGGTATTTCAAACCCGAATCACATAAGAGAACTGCAATTGTTTCTCCCACATGTTCTGTTTCAAGCAACCGCATGGCAGCGGCCAGATTTGCGCCAGCTGAAAACCCGGCAAACAGGCCTTCTTCTTTTGCCAGGCGACGCGCCATTTCAATCGCATCATCATCAGAAACCGTTAGATAGCCGTCCACTATGGATTTATCGATTAAAGTCAGCTCGGACATAGAGTATCCACCACCTTGAATACGATGATTGGGTCGGGTGATCTCTTCGCCTTTCAGGGCCGCGGCTCCTGTTGGCTCAATCAGGTAGCATTTAATATCGGGATCAATTTCTTTGAAATACTTAGCACAACCACCGAAAGATCCACCTGAGCCGGCAAAATCACAGAATGCATCGATATGTTTTGCCTGACGAATGATTTCAGGGCCGGTATTAAAATAATGTGCACGCCAACTGCCCTCGAGTTCAAACTGATCCGCCCGGAAGGCATTTCGCTCCAGGGTAAGCTCAATTGTTTTTTTCTGAACGCATGCCAAATCACCGCCTGAAACTTGACCGGGTGTCGAGTCAGGGAGTTGATCGACAAGAATGACTTCTGCCCCAAGGGCTTCCATCATTCTGGCTCTTTCCATGGAATTACCGCGTGACATCACTACAATAAACGGATACCCCTTGGCCGCACAGGTGATAGCCAAACCCGTACCGGTATTTCCACTGGTGAGTTCAATAACCGCTTGGCCGGGTTTTAGCTGGCCTTGTGCTTCGGCATCCTCGATCATTTGGCGGGCGATGCGGTCCTTTTTGGAATACCCGGGGTTTAGGAACTCCAATTTTGCAACAATGCTGCCTTCGATGTTTTTAGTTAGGCGTGATAATTCAACAAGCGGGGTATTTCCGATTGCCTCCACAGCTGATGGTAATAAGGTCTGTTCACATCTCATTTTGCCTTTATCCCTTCTTTTTAGCTGCAAATTACCCTGATTATAACATCGAGTTGAGGTGGGGGAACGCGCCGGGATTTTGCCGTCGATACACAAACGGTTTGTGTACGCCCGGCATAGGCGTTAACCTGGGGGGTGTAAGTCCCCTATCACCGCATGAGCTGCAGCGTAACCGCCGCCTTGTTGGCTGTTAACCATTTGTTTCATCGATATAGCGAGTTTCACCAGCTACTTTTACGCTTGCACCTGGCTTTGAAGTGTATTCCACTTGGAGACGAGATGGACAACCCATATCCTCTCCTTGCAGAATTTCAAATTTATTTTCCCCCTGCCAGCCGATATCCCGCAAGTAACCCGCCAGTGCGGCAGCGGCTGCACCTGTCGCTGGATCTTCAAATACCCCACCAAAAGCAAACGCATTACGAGAATGAAATACCCGGTTCGACTCAGGCCATAGCAGGCTGATGGTAACCACATCCTCTTTCAACATTAAGGCTTTCGTAATCTCAAATTGGTAATCCATTTCCGAAAGCGTTTTTCTGTCTTTCAATACAATGATAAGATGCTTTGCACCGGCAAAAGCAATACGGACTGGAAAATCCGGATCAAGTTTAGCCGCAGCTAAATTGAAATACTTTAGAACAGTTTCGACAAACGCTTGCGGTGCAGCGACTGACCACGTTTCAGGCGACTGCAGTGCTACTGCAAATCTATCATTTACTGATTTTGTAACATTAACGCTTATTTCACCCTCATTGCGGATAAGCTTATACACGCCCGCTCCAAGACGATCACCTAAAGCTGCCCCACTGGCAATGGTGGCATGCCCACAGAAGGGAACTTCTATCTCTGGCGAAAAATAGCGGATTCTCCATCCGTCATTTAGAGGCTTCAAAAATGCAGTTTCAGAGTAGCCTACCTGTTTAGCAATTCCTATCATTTCCTTTTTTGTCGGCATCTCATCGCAAATTACCACACCAGCCGGATTACCACCTTTGTTGTCATACGCGAATGCGGCTATCTTTAGAATATTCATAAGAATCCTAACGGCACTCTTGCCTTTCAAGAAATCGAAATACTGAAATATCTTAACCCGGAACCGTTTAATATATCCAGGGTAAAACGTCTTGATAGAAGACAGGGGTATCCACCCCTCACAGCTTATGACTGCCTGGCTTCACGAATGAATCGAACAGGAAAAGGATATGGAGGGGGTATACGTTATTTTCCCTGCAGTTTATCTATGACCTGGGTCGCCTCTGCCGGGGTAACAATCTGTATCGAATGATATTGCTTCAGTTTCAACAGATGCTGATCGCCTGAAATGATGAGTGTGGCATGATGCTTGTCTGCCAGGGCAAGAAAGATGTTGTCAAATCGGTCGTCCCGGATTACCTCTGGGATTTTTTCCACATCAGGTACAAAGTAGACCATATTCATATAATAGGCGATAACTTCCTGTGCCGTAACCTGAATGCCGGACAATCTCCGGGAAAACCGCGGGTATTGCAATACCCTTTCTAATTCCGCTGCGGTCTGCCGGCATGCCAGTATTTGAAACCGGCCGTCTCTGACCCATTTCAAAATCTGGTTGGGAGGGCCCCCCCAGAGGAGGCCGGAGACCAGAACGTTGGTATCGACCACAACTCTCATTATACTTGCCGAATATCGTGAACGATTCGAGAGATTTCCTGTAGATCCGGCTGAGTATGATCATGGGTCGTAGACGCTTGATCCAGTAAATCCGAAGGAGACTCTTCGAATGGGACGATCTTAAACAGGGGTTTAGACCGTTTTAGAATGACGATTTCACCCCACCGTTTCAAGTCTTCACCAATGACCGGTAAACGGCTTCGAAGCTCTTTCGCACTCAGATACTTTGTCATAATGAAAAATTCCTTATGAACTACCCCGCAGCAAGCTACGAGGTATCTATCGGAAATTATCTTAACGCCACAAGGGGCGGGGAATTAAACCCTTGTCCGCCTCTGGCGGATTAAAAGTTTAACTTAAGTTTAACTTTAACTCAACATAATGTCAATTCGAAAATACGGAGAGGGGCATGGTATAGGGCAGGGGGGTTGAGATAGTTTTGAATTCTTGTCCGCTGTCGGTTTGGCGGATTGAGTTTATCCTGCGGGATTGACAAAGTCACGAGTGAAGCGGATTCCTCCGGGAACCGTTTTCAGCCACTATTTCGAGGCTTTTAAATCATATCAGCCACTTGCCCTGGTCCGACCCCGGGCGCAAACGATTTTAAGAAGCTAAGAGCGGGCTTGCCCCCTCATCTATTTTTCTCCTTTGGTTTCCAGCCTGCGTTTGGCATTTACGATGGCCTGGTGAAAGCGTTTTTCCATAATCTCTTTGGGCGGCAGGGTGGTCAGGTATTCGGCAACGTGAATCCCGGCGCCATCGAGTTCAAGCAATTCGATGTGTTCCTGTTTTTTCCCGGCGCACAAAATTATCCCCAACGGCGGGTTCTCATCTGATTCCTGTTCATGCTTTGCCAGCCAGCGCAGGTATAATTCCATCTGCCCTTTAAATTCAGCCTTAAAGCGACCCACTTTTAAATCAATGGCGATGAGGCGTTTGAGCTTGCGGTTGTAAAAGAGCAGGTCGATATAATAATCATCGTCATCAACCTGAATCCGGTATTGGCGGGCGATATATGTAAATCCGCTACCCAGTTCCAATAAAAACTGCTGCAATTCCCGCAAGATGGCATCTTCCAGATCCTTTTCCAGATAGCTGTCGTTAAGTCCCAGAAAATCCAGGATATACGGATCTTTAAGCACAAGGTCCGCATCAACCTGCCCGGCATCTCTTAACATCGTCAGTTCCCGCGAGATGGTCTCTTCCGGCTTTCGGGAAATGGCTGTACGCTCATAAAGTTGGGAATCGACCCGCTCGGTCAGTGTGCACGTGGACCAGCGTTCTTCAACCGCCATGCGCAGGTAAAATCCCCGTTTAAGCGGGTCATCAATGTAGATCACATTTTTAAGATGGGTCCAGCATAATTGTCTCCGCACTGCGGAGACAATCTCGCCATCGGGAAAAGTCTCTGCAAAGCGGAGACAATGGTGCAATTTCTTTTTGCTCTACCCCTTGCCAAAGGCATGGGTTAAGTCACGCGCCAGATTTTCGATAACCTGTTTGCCATACTCGGCCAACTCACCTTTAAGAACTTCACCGGCAATCCGTTTTCCCACCTGCCAGTAAAGCAAGGTCAGCTCCGAGTTTACGGGAACTGCCGCCCGCTGTTTGGCTGATTGAATCAACTGTCTGATTTCAGCAAAGAGGCGTTTATCCACGGTTGGTGACGGACTCATGCGGCCTTTTCCTTTCAATCTAAACCTAAAAAATCAGCTTTAACCATTGCTGGCGAAACATCTTGCGGTGCAACGCAAGCTCAAAAGGGGTCAACTCAGCTCTTTAACTTTTAGACTGATAATGATAGCTGATTTGCAGTTTGTCTGAGATCGCAAATTGACCACCAAGCTGTATAAGTTATCCGAATTGACCCCTTCAGTTTTGTCAGCCCCTGCGCCGGCCTGCTGGCCCAGTTAATTCTCGGCCTGGGATATTACCGCCGTAAAGCAAAGTAGGCTTCTGCATTGTTAAACGAAATATTCTCCACAACTTTTCCCAGATGCACCGCATCCCCGGGAATCTCCCCTCGGTCGACCCATGAGGCCAGCAGGCGGGATAGAATTCGTCGGAAGTATTCATGTCTCGGGTATGCATAAAAACTGTTCGTATCTGTGGTCATACCGATGAATAGCGGCAGGGTACCGATAGCGGCAAGGGTTTCAAAATGAGATTCAATCCCCCTCAGGGTGTCGTTGAACCACCAGGGGGGGCCGAACTGCAGTTTCTGTAGAACCGGTCCTTTATTGAAACAGCCGGCAATAGCGGCGAGAAGGTCATTGTACATTGGATTGAGCGTATAGAGAACTGTTTTCGGCAGGGCGTCTTCCTGTTCCAACATGTCCAGGAACCGGGCCAGGGGTCGGATAATCTCACCGTCGGCCATACAGTCGCCACCCGCCCCCGGGCCGATATTTTTATACATCGCCGTATTGATATTTCTCAACGCGGCGATGTGAAGCTGCATAATCCAGCCGCGGCGGGCAGCCATTCGCCCGAACTCGAGCATGACGGCCGATTGAAATACGGTAACCTCATCCGGGCGCAGCACCTCACCCGACCGTACCCGAACAAATAATTTGTCGACTTCAACGGGAGAGGCGAAAACCCCGACCGGACGTTCAAGAGCGTGATCGGAAAAGCGACAGCCGTTATCATGGAAAAACTGATGCCGCTGATCCAGCGCCCGAATGAGGTCCTCGTATTGGACAATATCGATGTCTGTAACCGCGGCCAGTTGATCCATGTATTTGTTGAAGGTTTCCGGATTATCCGCCTCCATGGCTTTATCGGGCCTGAACGCGGGAACGCTGATAATTTCCCAGGTTTTATCTGCTGCCAGTGTCCGATGATGCTCGAGGGAATCGATCGGGTCGTCTGTCGTACTCAAATATTTAACACCCAACCGTTGAAGGAGCCGCCTCGGTTTGAATTCATCGTCCTGCATCATCTCCTGGGTTTGTTCGTATATGGCTTCTGCTGTTTCCGGTGTGAGTATCGTGTCGATATCGAAGTACCGTTTAAGCTCCATGTGAGTCCATTGATAGATCGGGTTCCCGATGGTGTTGGGGACAGCTTTTGCCCACGCCATGAATTTGTCTCTCCAGGATCCGGTACCGGAAATCAGGTCCTCGTCAATTCCACTTGCCCGGACAGCCCGCCACTTGTAATGGTCTCCATCCAGCCATGCTTTTCCAAGATTTGGAATGCATTGATTCTCTGCGATTGTTTTAATGTTCAGATGGGAGTGATAATCAAAAATCGGCATCTTCTCCGCGTGGTCGTGATACAACCGTTTTGACAAATCGGTTGATAGAAGGAAATCATCGTGAATGTATGCTTTCATATTCAAACTCCTTGATTACGTTTTCGCGATGAAGGGCCTGGATTCTTTCGGCCTTTTTAACGGTGTACTCCGGCACACCGCCGGGAACACCACAAGAGATAGAGATAAGACATTGCTTTTTCGAAGGAAAAATATAGTGAAATCAGCCTTGTATGTCAATAAAAAATGGCCGCCTGTATATGGTGCTTTAGGAACGTGGTATAGTAGAAAGGGTTTTGTAACGGGGCCAAGCCTGCTCTTTAATCTGCCTTTGTCGGATTAAATGTTTATACGTGCCTCATTAAATGCATCTCGCAGCCGTCAATTGGAATTTACTTTTTAAAGCTACCCCGTTACTCTCCCTTAAGAGCACTGATCAAGGTTTGACCCCAGGCCCCATTCTTACGATACTTTGGGACAAATACAATATGGTATTTACAATCCCATCGTACATGCGATAGACTTTTCCAATCATGCATAGGGAATCTCTCCTGTTTGCCTTTTTGGAGCTTTCCCGGGGAATTCCCTATATTATTTCTCAATGGATCGGTAGAACCTATCCAGGTCATCGACCCGGCGTGGAGGGCTTAAATCGAAACTAATCAAGAAACGGGGGAAAATCATGAAGCACATCAACAAATGGCGCATTATCGGAATTGTAGTTCTAACGGTATTCGCAGGGGTTAGCAGTGTTCAGGCAAAAGAGCTGGTTTTCAGCGGTGTCAGCCCAACTTCCCAAGATTATGCAATGGCCGTCGTATGGTCCAATCTGCTTGCCAAAAAAAGCGCTGATATCCGTTTGACCGTTGTGGACAACGGTACGGTGAAGGGGCTTAGAAAACTGGCAAAAAGTCAGGTGGATATCTGTCCGATCGGAGCGCCGCATTATAAGGACGCCACTCAAAAAACCGGAAAATTCAAAAAAGATCCGGACAAACTGGTCGATGCCTATAAAAAAATGAGTGTTCTTTTCGCCATCACCACCAGTTCCGCCCAATATATTGCCCGGGTAGACAGCAACGTAAAGGCCATATCCGACTTCAAAGGTAAAAAACTTGCTATCGGAAGACCCGGCGGAAACGCAGGCCGCGTTACTACTGCGCTCTTCAATGTCCACGGGGTCGATCTCAAAGCCGGTGACGCAGACGGTCAGTATTTGAAATACGGTCCGGCAATTGAGCAGATGGCCAATAAAAACATGGACGCAACCATCGTTTGGGGTGGGACTCCCCATGCAGCCGTAGAAAACGCATCGCGTCAGATGAAACTGCGCTTTGTTTCACCGGATCCGGCAAAACTAGATGCCTTTAGGAAAAACATCACAAACGGCGAGTACTATGTGTTTCAGAAAGTTCCCGCCGATACCCTCAACAATGCATACAACGGTCGCGTTGAAGCCACTGCCCCTGCCTACTTTTGGACCTTTCCATTCATGATGGCGGTCAATAACGCCATGCCGGATGATGTGGCTTATGAGATTACCAAGACCTTCTGGGAAAACATCAAAACCATTAATGAAGCCAGCCAAGTGCTGTCTCTAATCAACCTTGACAATGCATTGGAATCCCTGTCTGCTCCGCTTCATCCAGGTGCAAAAAAGTATTATCAGGAGCGAGGAATTCTTAAGTAGAATTTGCCTGGATAATTGGATTCGAATCCGTGAAGCAACTAATCAAAGAAATTTTGGATGACGCAGCGGGTGAAAGCCCGCTGCGTTTAATCATGCACGGTGCGGGATTGCTGTGTTGCGTGGCCATCAATCTATTTGTCATCGGAACCACCGGATTCGGAAAATATCCGGCTCAGGTTCAATACGGCGTTATCCTGACACTGGCACTGGCAGCCATATTATTAACAAAGCCGGGGTTGCTTTCGAAAAAAGAACGGGTCACCATTCCGGATACGGTATTGAGTTTTTTACTACTCGCCGCCGCCCTTTTCAGTGGGCTATATTTCCTCCACGAATACCACAGCATTGCAGAGTTAAGAGAAGGCATTCCAAACCGGGCGGATATCTGGTGTTATGCTTTAGGCACCGTTGTCGTGCTTGAAGGGGCCCGCCGTGCGGAGGGGTGGATTCTGCTCGGAGTTGTGATGGCCGCGGTGGTATACCTGTTCTGGGGTCAATTTATGCCCGGCATCATGAAACACCGCCCCTTTGCCGTGGAAGAAGTTCTTGAAATCTCCTATAGTTATCAGGGAATTTACGGTATCGCATTGGGAGCGGTATGTGACGTGGTTTATGTTTTTGTTGTCCTCGGTACCGCCCTCAGAATAACTGGGGCCGGAGATTTTTTCAATTTTATTGCCATGCGCATTACACGCGGCCGGAAATCCGGGTCGGCCCAATGTGCAATTATTGCATCCAGTATGTTCGGCTCCATAAACGGTTCGGCTCCTGCCAATGTGGCTGCTACCGGCGTTTTGACCATACCCCTGATGAAACGAGCCGGTTTTAGCGGGTCCTTTGCAGGGGGGGTGGAATCCACAGCCTCGTGTGTGGGACAAATCATGCCGCCGGTGATGGGGGTGGGAGCATTTACCCTAACGTTGCATAAAATTTGACAAGTTTTCTTCCATAATCAACCAGTTTTTTGCAACACGTTTAGAAAATGTAGAAGATCATTTTGTACTGCCCGATTAGCACTCATCGTGAGTGTGAGTTTT